>Ga0209064_1000528_pt1 | contig 84276 bp, 81 predicted proteins | sample Inofromicrocosms_FD_187498 | JGI IMG/M metagenome (GOLD analysis project Ga0209064, IMG submission 187498) | Mouse cecum microbial communities from Vienna, Austria - Inoculum for glucosamine and mucus D2O microcosms (SPAdes) (version 2) | ecosystem: Host-associated > Mammals > Digestive system >...
ACTTCATATGACAAAACAAAGATAGTTAATCTCGGGGAGACTTCGGTCTCCTTTTTTTGTTTTGTCAGTTAAAAACTTTGGCTCCGTCCTCTCTTGGGGGCGCGCCCCCAAGAGAGGACGGACAATACTCTGAAAGAGGTAATTCCTAAATCAAAATTTTGCACTTCGATTTGGAATCTTCAAAAATTGTTATGTAGTTTCTAGTATATACACGCATAGTTTATTGATGATGTGACGGTATATCTCGATAAACAAAACAATTTTCAGTCAGTACATTTTTAATGTTCATGTTTCATGATTCCTTTTTCTTCTTGATGCCTGTAGCTTCCCCCCCCTTTTCCAAAAGGCGGCAAACTGAAGGCTGAAACACGACCTTTTACAACCAAAGAGGTGGCATTTCACACGCTGAAATGCCACCTCCTGGATTATAGGGTATTTAATGATGTATTATCGGACTTTATTTCGACGGTCTCTTTTATTTGTTGACAGTCTTTATGACAAGCGGTTGCTGCAGTTCTTTCTTCCACTCGTCGAGAAACTTATACCAGTCTTTGTCGTTGTGCATGCCGAATGTCTCGTTGTCGCTGCAGAACACGATGTCGTAATGAAGCTTGTCGGTCGGTGTATTCAAAACAAAACCGTAGTTGTCCTTGTTGGCAGGTTCTTCGCTCACGATATATTCTGACGGTATGCAGATGCCAAGTCCCACGGTCTCGCGCTTGTGTCCCACACTGTCTTTTGCCGATACGGGCCAGTCGGTGCCCCAGCATCCGCGCAGTCCTTTCTTGTCGCTGTGCTCGGTGGAGTTCTTCACGTTGATGATTCCCGTTGCAAACTTGTATTCGCCGGCATTCTTGTTGAACTTTATGTCCACCGAACAGTCGCGGTGTCCGGCATACAGTGTGTAGTATGTCGTCATGTCTATAGGTTCCTGTCCCGGTTGCGGTGTCCAGCCCTGGTCTTTCACTTCGACAATGGTGCGTAGCGGACCGCGTGCCACTATGCGCTGACTGCGGTGTTCCACGTCCGTCAGCATTGTGGGCTGTTTGCCGTCCCATCCGCGCAGTGCGCCCACGCCGAATGTCTGTCCCACCCAAAGCACGTCGTCGCCGTAGCCCTGTTCCTTCTGTTTTGCGTCAGGATAGAACTGTGTCTCCTTTAATTCAAGTCCCTTGCGGTATTTCCCGTACACGTCCACGGTCTGCCGGTGGTCGAAATATATGCGGTATGCCACGAGGTCGCTTTCAAAAGCCGCTCCGTGATGATGTATCATCCAGTAGGCATTGACACCGTTCTCTACCGTAAGTTGCGATATGTACAGGTTCTGCTTGTTTGCCTCCTTTATCTTCTTGTTTGCAAGCATCATCTCTACATATACCTTCGGCGTGTACTGCCTCGGTTTGCCGCTGTCAGACAGTTGTATGCAGAACTTCTTTGTTGTTTTCTTGGGTATGTCCGTGAGGAAGCAAAGTTCGTCAAACGTTCCGTTGCCGTCGATGTCGTCGAGCTGGCACGGTATCTCCTTTCCGTCCATTGTCACAAGGGCAGACTTTATGCCGTCTCCGTAGTTGTCAAGTTGCAGCACCACGGGTGCGTTGGTGCGTTCGACCTTAGAATTGTTTGTAACGCTGATGTCAAATGTTTTCTGTGCAAAGCCCATAGCTGCAAACATTGTGGTTAGGGCAAGGCATGTGTATGTTCTTTTCATATTCTTATGATTTGTTTGTTCCGGATTGCTGAGGCGCAACTTGTTTTATGCAAAGATAACAAAAAACGCCAACAAGGCGCAAACGTGAGGACATAAAATTGTAAAGTAACGCACATCTGGGCTTAAGCTTACCGGATATTTATCTGATTGAAATTCAACTCTTACAGCTCTCTATAGGGTAAGCTTCAATTCATCTTCACCCTCCAATGCATCCAATATTTTGTCATCAAGCCAAAGGTTGAGCATTTACTTTTCGTTCACATTGAAATATGTTGCCATTTGAATTACTTGGTTTCTCTTTGCCCGTCTGTCCCCACTCAATCTTGCTGAACATGGGGTATCTATTTCTAAGTATGCAGCCACTTGGCGTTGCAATATTCCTTGTTCGTCTCTTAGAGACTTTATCTTGTTTCCTAATAACATATTTCCTGTTCTTTGGGTTTGTATTGAATATCTGTATCAGACATACCATCCTATTGGGCTGTTTTCGGTCGGAATATCTTCAAACGGTCGGATTTTCGGTCGGATTATGGATTTTTCGGTCGGATTATGATTAAACTAACCGATTGTAGTCTTTCAATATCCACTTCAACCCTATTCTGTCTATCTGTTTTTCTTCATTTAATTCTACTAATAGTCTGCCTACATAGCGTAGCTGTTGTTCTTCCGTCTTGTTGGCAGGAAGCACATTTTTGAGATATTCGTATATACTATCTCGCTTGGCGCCTTCATCACCAGCATTGCTAAGATATTGTAGAACCATTTGACGCAGCCTCTCCTTATCCAATCCTTTTGTTTTTGTGTAAGAAGGCAGTTGGTTAGTATTCTTAGCAATGCTAAGAGAAATGCTGTAATGTGGAGCCTCACCTTCTATCAGTCCACGTATGAGCAAGTCTTGTGCAATATCCTCATGAATTATTCTACCTTTTTGTACTGCGTCAAGCGAGATACAATCCCATAGAGAAAGAGTGTCGTTGGTCTTCAACAAATCTGTGTATCGTTTGTTTATTTCATTGCCATAGATTCGGACGACTACTTTCTTCTTTATCTGGTCAATCTCATAGTCTGGCATAGGAAAATGCCTACGCCATTGCTCGTTGAACATTTTCTTGATACCACGGCTTACGGTATCAATCATATTGAAGTCAACCATAGCCCTACACAGACATTCATTGCGAAAATGTGTTTGAGGTTCTTCGTTCTTCAATGCATTTTCCAAAGTACAAGGAATGAATGTGCCTGCATTAGAATAATACAAGTAGCCTGGATTTTCTACAAAGTTGATGCGCTGTTGAAGAGTGTAATCCTGATGGGCAATACAATTATGAAGAGCCTCACGAATAGTGTAGTCGTCATACTGCTTCATCGTGTCGGGGAAAAGCGTTCCTCCTGGCATTTTACGCAATGTCAGATTCTCTATCTTTGATAGAATTTCGTCCACTGTTAATATGAAAGGCACTGTAAAGTGTTCGTAGTCAACCACTTCCTGATTCTTGTCTCGGCGTGTCCATGTAACCTGTGCAACTGCAGGACGTAGTTTGAAAGCTGATTCGTATTTGCCCAACAATATGATGGCAGCCCGAGTTATGCCTCCGTTTCTTGTTAATCCACACTTGCCCAGAAATGTTTGGACATTCCAAGCGTTCACTTCTTCTGCAGGTATGCGACTATGAACCTTCTTGAACATCATTCGAGCCTTGGCAATGGCCACCTCATCCAAATCGTCTATTGTAGCATCAGGTACAATTTCTGCAGACCAATCCTTTGCTGTATAGATAGGCTCTTCGAGGATGACACTCATCCTTTCGCTTGTCATTTCAACCAAAGAATCTTCTATCCGCTGCCATGCCTTCTTGTGGGCAAGGACGGGGCGACGAGGCAAGTGCTTTGGGATATGTATTATCCATACTCGCTTATTTGTATCATCAGTTACAAATTCTTCGATGCTTAGACCTTCTGATGACAGATAAGTACATTGTTCTGTAAGTTTGAAGGTTGCTGACTGCGTGTTTGCAGGCTGACCATTAAAAGTAAGTCTTGAAATGTCAGTTCCGACAATTTCAAGCGTCTTATCCTTTACGCCAATCACAAGATATCCTCCCTCCATGTTGGCGATTGCCGAAACGTAGGAAATAACATCATTTTTCTCGTCCCCACAGAACGAGTTCTTCAAATTCTTAAATTCCTTCCATTCACAGCGAGCATTCTCTTGTGGGTACTCACGGCGGAGGTATTGTTGTAGTTCGAGTTCGAGCATAAATCAGTCAATGATACTTTCACTATTTTCATTATGCTTTTCAGCATTTCTTAATACACATTCTTTACTTGTATTTGCATAGCAGTATACGCAGAAATGACGGCAAGTATTATACATGCCAATATCTTTGCTCACCATACAGCCACAAATTTTCCTTTGTCCGGAATCCTTAACCTTCTTTTCTTTCTTTGGGATAGGTGGAAGATTACCAAACATATCCCTTTCAGGCCATTTAAGGGTATGAAGATAGTAAATCAATTCTTCGTCATCAGCAAAAATACGTTTCATAAGTTCTCCGTCAATACAACGATTATGCTCAATGCCGTAGGACTCAAGGTCAATATTTTCAGCACACGTCGCCATTTCAACATTCCAACCTTGGTCATGCCATACTTCTCGAATTTTCTTAAGTCCTTGTACGATTTCTATTCTTTGGGTATAATTTGCTTCTGCATTCTCAACATCTTCCTTTGTAAAAAAAATAGTTTCCTTAACAAGGTTATTCTGAACCTTGCGGTATGCTTTTACGTCAACAAAACTGAAAACCAAATTGTTAGTATAACCTTTCAACTTGTTTCCTATATGCCATATTCTTGCAAGTAGTTCTCTTGGTCCGATGGTTGGAGTAATAATCAAAGGGTCAAATCTCCAAATGACTTTTTCTTTGCCGATTGTGTCAGACAATTTCTTGAACGTTTCAATACGTTCCTCTATAGAAGGAACATTAGGTTCAAAGCCTTCCCTTGTATAGTCATTCAGTGTCACCTGAAAGTAATAATGAATGCCCTTCTCATCCAAAATATGAAGAAATGGCATTATAGGTTTGGGATTCTTTGTCCAAAATACAATGACCTTACACTTACTGAAAGAGATATACATCTTTTGTTGATTGAAAGGATTATACCAAGCACAATAACCTTTTGCCAAACGGTTGAAAAACCATTTGGCATAAAAGGCTGGTATATCTGTAGAGCGACTGGCAGAAATTATTACAGGTGCTGTTGCCTCAACTATTTTTCCAGAATCAGTACGGATTGTAATTTTTTCAGATGCCATACAATTTCGATATATAATCTATTATATTATTGGTTGGAATCTTTGCATAGATTTCTGCAAGCCATCGCATTTTTTCGTTTCGTGGCTTAAGCTTATTCTCCATGTAAACTTTCAACCTTTCAATTACACGTCCATTTGTACAATCATGTCTCGCATAATACCCTTTTACAATTCCTTTTTTCTTGTCTTTATATGTGTCGTGATGATTTCCAACAAACCATTCCATATCTTCAATGAACTGTTTCTTTGCACGTGGATCAGAAATCATTGTAGCACTTTTATTAATCCATGTAGTATTCTCTATAATGGATTTTTCTTTGTAAGAAACTTCTCCTATATTAGATGTATTTTCGTTTTTTTCTCTAACATTTTTTGTTGTTACAATCTTTATTTCATCGTTTCCTAAAATTTCTTTTTTATCCGTTGAAGAAAACAAATCGGATTCTGTCTTTGTTTTACTTAATTTCGTACTCTTGCATTTGTTGACTTCAGTAAATCCAAAATGCTCAAATATATCATTCTGTCCCTTACGTGTTTTCACATTTTCCTTAATGTATTCTGTAAACATGTCTTTATCACCTTTCAACAAGTATGCTTTATAAGCATTCTTAGCTATTTCGCATTGTTTTTTTGCATTCTTGTAAGGTTTATTGCCGCAGACGTAATCAACGGCATCTGCTATCCCAATTTTAGCAGACTTATTTCTGTTAATCACGGCATTAATAAACTCTTCTAAGTCCTTCTTAAAATCGAATTTTAGAAGGAGAAATTTGTAGTCCTCAACATTAAATTCTTTATCCTCTGTCAGTGTTTGTGATTTGACAGGTGCTTGAATATTTGTTATCTTGCCTAACTCTTTTCCGAAAAGTTTTTTATACACTTCCTCGTAATTCTCGTCAGATAGTACCGACATAATTGAGTCGCGATTCATGCCAGAGTAACCGCACAGAGTTCCCCACAGCACTAAACTTGCTCGATAATCTTCTATCGCAGTCAGTTTAAGTATCGTAGTCAGATCAGAAAAGCTATGTCCACGCAAGATAAAACATGTGATAGCTTTTAGTTCCTCATTATTTATGCTATTAATATTAAAAGGAACACTAGGGTTTTCTATATGGGCGTGAAGATTATTTATGTAATCACGCTCCACAGAGGTATTCCAATTTTCTTCACCAATACTTATCTTTATTATGGGGACAATTGCCTGCATGATGCCCATAAAAACTGTCATACGATGTGCGGACAAAGTCTCAGGTGTTAAATCATCTTTAATGATGTATTCAATAGTCTTATTTACAAGGTTCAAATTCTCTATCACAACGTTATAACCATTGACAGAGATACCTTGTAAAGACTCCTTGATATTGCTCTGATGCTTTACAATATTATTTGTCGTTCTTCTTTCTATTTCATCCCTAAACATAGTGTAATCACTTGATGAAACAAGAGTGTCAATGTTAGGAAGCAAATGACAGTTCCATTTCTTACAAAGTGCATCAAGGCAACTTTCCCATAAGCCAAGCTTATTAAGGACACCAATAAAACACCCCTTTAAAAATTTAAATCTCTCACCAAGGGCATTATCAAGTCCTTCATCAAATATTTTTTGATTCTCTTTCTCAAAGCTATCAAATTTCTTGTAATCCTCAACAAGTTTTGATAACTTAATGCCAAATGTTGAAGAGAGAGAAGGTGTGGCAATAAGGCTTGTCAGAATATTATAGATTTCCTGATCTAATCTAAGTAATGACGCCAAATCGGCAGATAGAGAAAGTTTTTGCCCAAGTAGGTAAGCATACATAGCTCCTTTTTGCTTGTCAATGTATTTATCCTCATAAGGCAAAGGATTGCAATCGAGAGTGCTAAGTTTAGGAAAAGGTTTTGTATTCAATCCAACAGTATCAGGAAGTATTATATATTTTCTGAAAAACTTAATTGATTTGTTACTTTTTGTATTTATAAGTGTCAAATTAAAAGCTTGTTTGGAAAAAAAGTAAACTCGACAATTCGAAGGGGTTATTTGAATAGCATGATTGCATACATATACCCCTTCCTGCATTTTTTCAAAATCATTGCTTTGATATTCATCCTCTATTTCAATGAGAATGGGAAAATTATATCGTCCAGTATCATTAATCGTGAAAAGCACCGGATAATCAAACAAAACAATAGAGCTAAATGAGCGTAATTGTTCAATTTGTTCAAAATTATTATAACCAGAAATTCTCTGACTGTAGTGCGTTGGAGGTAATATACATTCTGACTGAAGTATATTGTCCAGGTTTATATTTGAAGTAGGAATATAATATTTCATGACTTACAATTTTAAAATGGGCCAGAACTTGTATCTTGATTACTAGAATAAACTGTTGAAGTTGGATGCGGTAAAAGAGGGACTAAATTGTTTGAATACAACAAATAAAGATTCTCTAATGGTCGGGTTGTTGCGACATAAAGGGCAGATTTATTGTACATGGGATCATAAGTCCATGGAACTTGTCTGTATTCATTCAAGCCGCAACAAGGGATAAATACATCATTGAATTGCAATCCTTTTGTGCAATGCCATGTGATTATCTTGGGACTAGTTGACTTAAAGTCTATTTCCATCGCATCTTTTGTTTTCCATTGAACAGGAATACCTTTTGACTGAAAGTAGTCACGAATTTTTTCTACTTGTTCATTGTAGAACACCCAAATACCAACATCGGTTAGATTACCATTTGAAATATATTCTATGATTTGATCAAGTTGGGCATTGGATTTTACCAGTCTTGGTTTTGGCCCATGCTTAATACATGCAAATGACAAACGTGATTCTGGTCTAATGTGTTCGCCAACTTTTGCATTTTCAATAGTTAATCTCCAGTTAATACACAGATCTTGTGTATGTACACCTATTTGTTTAGCCGTATCTTCTACAGATTGAACGGGATGATTAGGAAATTCCATTATAGACTGAAAAGAATCTCCGAAAAACCAACAATAAGTACCATGCTGACAAAAGTCATTTATTTCATCAGAGTTAAAATCCTGACATTCATCTATAAACATGTACTTGAAATTAGGCTTTGAAGAGTTTTTCCATTCTTTAAAATAATAGACATGACCTTTAGTCTGTCCTATTTCTGCTAACTCGTCAACAAAAAATTGTTTTAGCGACTTTGTGTAAACGATGATAGCATAGGAACTTGTAAATGTAGAAACTTGTTTTGCCTTCTTTAGCAAAGTCAAGGATTTACCAGAACCAGCAATACCTTTCACTATTGCGGTTCTATCAGCAGACATATTTATTATAATTTGCTGATACTTGTCGGGTGTAAGATTATCTAATGCCATATTCAATAATTGTATGGAGACTTTTTATCTGCCAATGGATTGTTTTTTCTACAAGAGTAATTGATATGTGGAGCAACAATAGCATCCGCAAAGTTCTTTCGACAAATTATACGATAAGCAACCTTGCTAACATCGTTTATCTTCTTGCTGTGGCTGACCGTAAATACATCTTGCATATAACACCCATTACATATCATTTCGTTAAAATGACATGAATAAGGGTACAAAGTTTTAAATTCATTCTTACAGGAACTTATGAATTCATTTATACTAGTATTGAGAACCTGGGGATAGAAAAGCTCACTATTATTCAACTTCGTTGTGACATCTGAAAGGATTAACACGCCAACATCGGACAGCAATGGGAGAAAATAAGAAGAAATTAGCGAATAAACATTCTTATTTTTAAACGTACCATGTTGAACGAATTCGTTAAGGGCTTTGAATGAAACGATGAAATGATATCGAACATTCGTCAGGTTTACCAAATCACTTAGTTCTTGCTCTGAAGATACAAATATTCCTTGCGGATTTATATTTATTTCGATTCTAATATTGCCAGAATCAATAACAGACTCTATCAAATGATACAGAAAACGTATCGCATCAGGATTGGCATCAAAAGCATCAATGTTTATTCTCTTAAGGTTTGGCATTTTTGACTGGAGAACATCTATAAGACCAATGATTTCACCTCCAGTTCCACAACAAAAATCAAGTATATTTACCTCTTCTAAAGTGTATATATTTGAGAGGTATTTTTCGTTTTCAAGAAGGTTATTAACTATGCAGAAAGCCTCTGCATAGCTTCGGGGAAAATAAGTACCAATATATATCTTTACAAATTCATACGGCTGATCTGGATTATAAACCACATCTTGTGGATGCGGTTCAAAGATGGCTTTAAAATCTGTGTAGATTATTTTATCCAACCATTTTGGAAAGTCCTTATACTTTAATATGCCCATAATATGAAAAAATTAAAACAAGAAATGTCGCATTCTATACGTTACTGACACCCCACCTTTGTTTTTGAGATGGAGGGACGTGCAAGAGGTAAATTTTGCACTTGGACACGATAAGCCTGTGTCTGTAGGCTGCCCATTATGCAATGATGCGTTATTCGTTAATGGCTGTTTGGTGTTATCTTCCAATGTTATTGTTCAGAGGTTAGATTAAACCAATAGACTCTTTCTTGATAGAATTGTCAATTATTGGCCATAAAGGTAAAGAATCTTATTCAGAAGAAAGAATAAATCATTGGAAATCTTTACTTTTGGCACCACGTTTCTGTAATTTGAGGTGATTTGTAGCAATCACCACTACAAATCACCTCTCATTGTCATTATCTGGATAAACCTTGTGATTTCTTTCTTTTTGGTGCTCCTAATCCAAACTTCTGTGTTCCGTCCCAATTCGTTAGTTGGTCAGCGCAACCATTGGAGCCGCTGAGCGAAACGTATGTATCTGCGCTGCACGAAATATAGTCAACGAATGAAAGGAAGTTTTGTTGAGTTGCTGCATATGATAGATATATTCTGCTGCGGCGCGTGTGGTGTCTGTGGCAGAGAAGTATGTTACGAATATTTTCCTGTTGTTGTCGTTAATTGTTTGGGCTGTTTTTTGTTTCGTCCATACAGACAGTGACAGTAGTATGGTAAATGTTGCGACTTTTCTTGTCCCACGATTTTACTTTTCGCCTTTTGCCGGGTATAATATATAGAAGTTCATTCGGAGGAACCGTTTGAAAGATAATGAAAAGTTATATCTGTTAAGCAATGGCAGCAAGCGACAAAGACATAATTCTTGCAATGAAGAGACATCCCGATAAAGGCTTCCGGCTGTTGATGGATGCGTACAAAGAACCTGTATACTGGCATATACGCAGGCTTGTGGTTGCGCATGCCGATGCGCAGGATGTTGCGCAGGAGACATTTGTAAGGATATTCCGTTCTTTCAGCCGCTTTGATGAAGGTTGTTCGTTAAGGGCTTGGATTTACAGAATAGCCACAAACGAGGCTCTGCGCATGCTGGACAGGAACGGGCTGGGGCGGTTGTCATTGGATGACAGGACGGCGGATGTCGGATGTATTGCCGCCGGCTGCTATGTCGATTACAGCGATTTGGAGACCGTGCTTTTGCAGAATGCCATACTCTCGCTCCCTCCACGGCAGCAGATAGTGTTCAACCTGCGCTATTATGACGATATGGATTATAAGGAAATAGCGGGAATAACAGATTCTACCGTTTCTGCCGTAAAGGCGAACTATCATATTGCCAAAGGCAAAATAATACAGTATATGAACTCACACGACTAAAAAGGATATAAAGAATGAATAGGGATTTTGACTTTAACAGAGTGGGTAAGCGGATGCCATATACCGTTCCGGAGGATTTCTTTGCGAAGTTAGAGGACGATGTATGCCGTAAAGTGACAAGCCGGCGGAGAATGAGTGTGAAAGACCGTCGTTCGTTTATGCGTTTTGCCGTGGTGACACTGGCAACGGCAGCGGCATCCGTTATACTGTTCTTTGTCATAGACGGAACGTTTAAAGCTACGGCTCCTGTCGAGTTTGCGGAAGTGGAGCAGGCATTCGGTTGTCTCAGTACGGAAGATCAGATGTACATGTTGTCCGTATATCAGGACGATATATTTATTAACGAATAAACAAATTTTGAATTATGAGAAGTTTTGTAAAGACATTGATGCTTGCCGTCGCACTGACGGTTTGTTGCGGTACGGTATGTGCCCAGAAGAGTGATAAACAGCAGCGCCTTACGCGCGAACAACTGGCGGAGAAGCAGGCAAGACACATAGCCGGTGTTATGGCTATGGACGATGCGACATCAGAGCGTTTTGTGGATACCTACTGCAAATGCCAGAAAGAAATATGGGCACTCGGACCGCGTCGGGGGAAAGGCGGTCGCCGACATGCACAGACCGGGACCGATGCGGAGTGTCAGAAAGAGATTAAAGACCGCTTTGATCATAGCCGTAGGATACTGGACATACGGCAGAAGTATTATGAGGAATACAGCAAGTTCCTGACACAGAAGCAAATAAAGCGGGTGTATGAACTGGAACGGCAGATGATGAGCCGTCTTGCAAAACGTAACGGTAACGGATATCGTAAGGGGCATAGGAGGTAATATAGAAGAAGATAAGGGGGATAAAAGGAGATAAGGGAAGATAAAAGGAGATAAGGGAAGATAAAGGGAAGATAAAAGGAGATAGAGGACAAATGTTTTGTCGCTTGATATACGACTATTGTCTTTTATCTTCTTTTGTTTCTTTATAAAATAATGATTTGGAGATTGTGAACACACGTGTTCACAATCTCCAAATCACACTGTAAACCTACGCACTTCACATCGTGAACCTACGCATTTCACACTGTAAACCTACGCACTTCACATCGTGAACCTACGCATTTCACACTGTAAACCTACGCACTTTGCAACGTGATGTTACGCACTTTGCGAGCCAAAGTGGCATACTTTACGTGGAATGTGGAATAAAGGTCTTCTTTTATCTCCTAAGCTTAGAATATCCACTTATTTTGCTATTGTCTTTTATCTCCCTCTATCTCCCCTTATCTTCTCTTATCTCCTTACTTATAATCCCCATTGCTATTCCCACTCCTTATAAAACTCCACCACAGCCTCTATGCCTTTACGGAAAATGTCGAGACGGAAGTTCTCGTTGGGTGAGTGTATCGCATCGCTTTCAAGACCGAAGCCCATGAGCACGGTCTTCACGCCGAGTATCTTTTCAAAGTCGCTTATTATCGGGATGCTGCCTCCGCGCCGCACAGCCAAAGGTTGTTTGCCGAAAGCCTTGGCAAATCCTTTTTCCGCTGCCTGATAAGCCGGCAGGTCGATAGGGCAGACGTATCCCTCGCCACCGTGCATGGGCGTCACCTTTACTTGTACGTATTCGGGGGCGATGCTGTTGATGTAGTCAATGAACAGTTGCGAAATCTTTTCGTGCTTCTGGTTGGCGACAAGGCGGCTCGAAACCTTGGCGTATGCCTTTGACGGCAACACCGTCTTGGCACCTTCGCCGGTATATCCTCCCCAGATGCCGCAGATGTCGAACGACGGTCGGCAGCTGTTGCGTTCGAGCGTGGCATATCCTTTTTCGCCTTTGAGAGCTTTCACGCCTATAGCCTCCATATATTTCTTCTCGTCGAAAGGTATCTGCGCTATCATCTCACGCTCTTTCTGCGGCACGTCTTCCACGTCGTCATAGAAATGCGGAATGGTTATCCGTCCGTCCTTGTCTATTACCTTTGCCAGTATCTCGCACAATGTGTTTATCGGATTGGCAACGGCTCCGCCGAAGTGTCCCGAATGCAGGTCGCGGTTGGAACCGGTCACTTCAATCTCCCAGTATGCAAGTCCGCGCAGTCCGGTGGTCAGCGACGGCAGGTCGGCGCCGAGCATGCTTGTGTCTGACACCAGTATTATGTCAGAGCGCAGCATCTCCCTGTGTTTGCTTATGAAAGCGTTGAGGCTTGGCGAACCTATTTCCTCTTCGCCTTCGAAGATAAACTTGACGTTGTGTGTCAGCAGGTTCTCCTTTACGAGATATTCAAAAGCCTTTACCTGTATCATTGCCTGCCCTTTGTCGTCATCGGCACCACGTGCCCATATCCTGCCGTCGCGTATTACCGGCTCGAAAGGGTCGCTGTTCCACAGTTCCAAAGGTTCGGCAGGCATAACGTCATAGTGGGCATATACGAGCACTGTTTGTGCATTGTCGCTCACATGTTTCTCTGCAAACACCAGCGGATTGCCATCGCTCTCCATTATCTCTGCCCTGTCGGCACCCGCGGCGAGCAGCAGTTCGCACCATTTCTCCGCGCATTCCTGCATATAAGGCTTGTGGCTTGACAGCGAGCTTATGCTCGGTATGCGTATCAGACCGAACAGTTCGTCGATGAACCGTCTTTCGTTCTCTTCAATGTATTTTTTTATTTCCATAAACATGTAGGATTTGATGTTTTATTCAAAGATAATGCAAGCCGAACGCAATCAAACTTGTTTCAAGTTGCCGAGGCGAAGCTTATCTTATACAAAGATAGCTATTTGAAATGAAACAAGTAATGTCATGTAGCTGTTTTCTTGCTTTTATGTGACAAAAAAAACGGGCGGCGTACCGAAACCGTGTACGCCGCCCTTATTATTATCCGTTATATGAAAGATTTATTCTACGAAGCATTTACGTGAAACGGTGCGTCCGTCTGTAAATGTTATTCGTACAATGTAGTATCCCGGTTGCGGAACGGCAGAACCGAGCGCCATTCCTGAAACGGTATAATAGCTTACAGATGCTATTTTGCCGTTGTTCATGTCTATGTCATCGATGCCGCTTGATATTTCGGCTGTTACATTCCAGCCTTTTGCCTGTGCTGCAGCAATATTGGCATTCTGTGTGCCGGGCATGCGGCTGATGTCGAGCATGGTTATCCATTCGCTTCCTTCAACAGGCGCCATCTCGCTTACATCGATCAGACGGTCTATCATGTCGTTGATGGTTTGGGCATCCATGGCGTTGTCTTGCAATGTTATTCCGCACAGATCCTTGTTCGATGTGATGTCTATGGATGTCAGCATGTTTCCTTCTGCAGCAAGTCTGCGCAGATATGTGTTTTTGCTGATGTCAAGCGAAGTGAGCTTGTTGTTTCCACATTCCAACAGGCTTAGGTATGCGTTGTTCGTTACGTCAAGTTCCGTAAGGTTGTTGCCGTCGACCTTAAGCCAGAATAGGCTCGCCAGATTAGACAGGTCAAGCTTGCTGATGTTGTTGTTGCCGACAGTCAGTTGACCGCAGTAGGGTGAATGAGACAGGTCGAGTTCCTTCAATTCATTGTTGTTGGCGTGGAGCAGTCGCAGGTTGGTCAGTCTTGACAGGTCGAGTGCGCCGATATGGTTGTCGCTTACGTTCATCCATGATATATTCGGGTTGTTGGAAATGTCAAGAGTTGAGATTTCATTATTGTAAAGATAAAGTCCTGTGATAGTCGGTGCCACGCTGATGTCGATATCGGTCAGACGGTTTAAACTTATGTTTAATGTTTCTATAACCTTGCAGTCTGCCAGGTTCTTCACTTCGGTTATTTCGTTTGCGCCGGCATAAAGGCTCTCAAGAGCGCCAAGTCCGGAGAGGTCAAGTGATTTTATCTTGTTGCCGTAAATGTTAATGTCTCTGAGACCATTGCGTCCGGCAATGTCGATGTTGGTCAACTGGTTGTTCTCACAGTCCACTTCCACCAGGTATGAGTGGTTCGGTAGCAGCAATTCGGTTACCTTGTTGTTGTCGATATCCACCTTTGACAACGCTGTCATGGCAGACAGGTCGAGAGTGCCGCTGATATTATTATCGTATACCGAGAGAACCTTGAGTGCCGTGTTGTTTGTCAGGTCCATGGAGGCAATGGCATTCTTTTCGGCATAAATGCCGGTAAGCAGTGGATTGCCTGTAACGTCAAGTTCTGTCAGTGCGTTGCCGGCAAGCTGTATCATGTTGAGCGCGGGAGCGTTTGTCAGGTCGATAGCCGTAAGTCCTTGCTCGTTGATGTTGATACGTGACAGTCCGTCTGCATAAATATCAACCGTCGTGGCGCCGTTAAGCGGCAATGCTACGCTTTTGTTCGTATTCGGAGTAATATTCTGTACGGTATAGTTTTCACCGTTTATCACAGCCTTGAAGTTACCGTCTGTGGTCATGAATGTTATAACCGCGTTTTCGTTCTTGCCGTCGAATGTGAGTATGGCGTTGGGTGCAGGTGCAACAATAATAGGCAGTGGCGTGTCGAATGTTATCTTTGCAGCTTTTCCAAATGTGCGTTCGTTGTTGTAGCTTGTTCCGAAAGACTCCACAATCCAAGGACCGAAAACGAGTTCCTTGCTGTCTTTTACCTCTTCTGATACTATCGGTTTGGCGTCGTTTGCGGTAAAATTGCTCAGATCGTCCCAAGTATATCCCGGCAGTGTGCACAGTACATAGTTATACTTGTTTTTCTGATTGTATATCACGTCGGCGGCGTTGTTGGAGTATGTGTATTTGCCGTTCTCCACATTCTGTTTGAACTTCACACACGAAGGCATGTCGTCCCAGCCGTAAACGGTGAGGTTTTCTCCATCTACCTCTGTGTATACGCGGAATTCCAAAGGCTCAGAATCCACAAGATTCTCCCAATCATTATCCCAATCGAGACGCTGCTGCGACATTGTGGCGTTGGGTTCTATAATTCTTGTAGTCTGCGGCTTTGCGTAGACTTTGGTCATTGAGGTGAATGTCTGTGACACTTTTACGATGTTCCACGGTTCGAGTGTAATGCCGTTCTCGCTTATCTTTCCAGTCAGTTTTGAACTTGAGAACTTGCTGTCCATCGGTGATTCAAGTTCAGCGGCTTCGGCATTGACAACCATGAGGTAGAATGTCTGATAAGTGTCATCATCGAACTCCTGAGAGAAAGTATATGGCGCAGCCGATACGGTGGCAGTAGCCCAGTCTACATTCAGTCTGAGCGGCAGCCCCGAATTGTTGAAGTTCTAAATGTTGATGATGTTAGGATTGGATGCGTCTGTATATTCCGGACCGACAGTGGCACTGAGAGAGAACCCGTCTTCAGAGTTGTTGATCTGAATGGACAGTTTTGCGAGCTGCTCGGGCGTGAGAGGCTCCATGGCATTGATTGTCATAAAACAGAACAATGTCAATGCAAAAGATAGAATTTTCTTCATAAAGTTGAAATTTAGGTGTTTATGATTAATACGGATAAGCCGTGTGGCACACATATATTGCCGCTTGTTGCGTGCCACACGGCAATATCTTATTTTTTACATTTACGGTAAACGGTGCGTCCGTTGTTGAATGTTGTTTTTACAATGTAGTATCCGTTCTTCGGAACAACGGAACCGAGCGATATTCCGGAGACGGTATAATAGTTTATTGTATTTATTCCGGAATTGTTCATGTCGCTTTCGCTTATGTTTATTCCGGTGCTGCCCGATACATACTCATATGCACCTACGTCAATACTTTTTCCAGTTATGCGTGGGTTGCCTGCCATGTCGGTATTTTCCTGTAAGCCTTCGGTCGGTGTTCCGGCATCAATGAACTCGCTTCCTGCCGCAAGACTCCAGTCGGCATTTACAAGAGCCTCTTTTTGTATGTCGTCGTTCGATAAGCCTGTAAATGTAGTGGGAGCGATGAAGTTTGCCGCGTTCGTATTTATATCGCCAATGCAGTTCGCCACGCCTTTGATGGCACCGCTTTCGGGCCATTCGTCTATGTTTGTCACGTTGGGATTGTCTTTGCGTATCGCATTGTTCTGTACGGTACTGTTTATAACCCTGCCTGAGCGTATACATATTCCTCCGCCGTTAAATGACAGGTTATTGTAAACTACACATCCCAAGACATTACCGCCATGCACGAAGATACCTCCGCCTGAGCCTCCGAGACTCTCGCCGAACTCAAGGGCATCAGCATAACAGTTGTATACGGTAGCGTGAATGACGGTGCCCCCGTTGTCAACGTAGATGCCTCCGCCGTTGAGCGAACGGCATTCGCTGACGGCAACCCTTTCGACAGTGCCGGCTGCATAGAGTGCGCCACCGGCGGAACCGTAGCAGTTGCTGAACGTGCAGTCTTTAAGTGTACCGTTGATCTGATATACGGCACCACCGCCGTCTTCTCCGACACAGTTGTCGAATGTGCATCCCGATACTTCCGCATTCTTTGCATACAGCGCGCCGCCTCTGCCTATGGTATAGCTTGAGGTGGCGTAGTTGCGTGAGAAATAGCAGTTGGTTACAGATGCCTCACCGGCACCGTTGAGGTATATGCCTCCGCCAAGTGCCTGAATGTCGTTGGTGAGCGGCTCGTTGCGGAACCAGGTGGAGTTCTCGATTATGCGGCATGCATTAATGCTGACGTTACCTGTTGCATATATTCCGCCGCCGGATGCTTTTGTCTTATGTTGGTTGGCATTGCCACCGGTAATGGTAAATCCGTCGATAATGGTGTTGTTGCGTATAATGTCGCCGTTATACAATACGTGTGTGGCATTGTTCTGCGAACCGGGTATCTGGCTGTTTTCGGTCTTCCACGTGTAGCGGTACGTTGTGCCCGGAGATATTTCGCGTTCCCATACATCAGGCACATCATCGTCACCGCTGAGTATTGTTTCGTATGTCATGTCCCAGGCTTTGCCGTCCGTTTTGACCATGCGTTCGTCTTTACTGCTTTCTGTTCCGGAAAATCCGCCGTATAGCGATACTCCGTCCTTCAATACAAAAGAACGTGAATTCTTTACTGATGTGTTGATAAGTCGCGTCGGCTTATAAGTGCCTGCGGCAACCCATATTTCATCACCCGGCTGCGATGCGTCGAGAGCTTCGTCAATGGTTGTGTATGCAGACGCCCACGATGTGCCGTCACCACTATTAGAACCGGTTTTCACATAATGTACGGCTGCATTTGCAGACATGCCGATTGCCATCATTGTTATAAAGGTGGCAAGCCCCGCAATGCGGTAGTGTTTGAGTTTGTACATAAATTTAGTTATATTTAGATTTTATATATTTATTTTGTTGTTTGCAAATATACGCATAAGTCGAGAGCAAAACAACAAATTCATTTGTTTTTTGCCGAGCGAGAGTATATTGGATGAAGGCGAAGTCAAATATACGGAGAATATTCGACAAAACAAAATAGCGAAAATCGGGCTTTAGCCCGGTTCGCGGTGGCGAAGCCGATTTTGTGAGTCAAATATACGGAGAATATTCGACAAAACAAAATAGCGAAAATCGGGCTTTAGCCCGGTTCGCGGTGGCGAAGCCGATTTTGTGAGTCAAATATAGCCATATATTAAATGCTTATGTAGCTGCTGGCAATGATTAACTTGTTGAAATCGGATGTTTTATCCTAATGTTATGGAAAAGAAAACAGCCATGTCCAATCTTGTTGCAGAGTGGGGACATGACTGTCGAGTTTTTTGTAATCGGAATATTTTTTATGGAATATACTTATTTCCCGTTCCATTTCTTGCGGTAGAAGTAGTAGAATATCCTGAAATATATTTCAGAAAAATATTCTTCAGGATATTGCGTGAATATGCGTAGATTGAAATATTCGCGCCGTATAAATCGGGATAATGTTGTTTTTGATTTATATATCTGTTTTACATTATTGTCATATTGACCGAAATTTCCTGCTTCCATTATATGTTTTAACAGTGATTTTCCTGACTTCTTTTGAGGTGGAAGCAAAAGGTTTTCATCTTTCATGCCGAATACTTTCTGTAGGACATACATCACGGCTCCTGCAAATTTTATCATTCTGAAAGACTTAAGCATCGATACGGCTCTCTCCCTGTCCGTATTGTTTATTCCTTTTTCCAGTATGTAGTAATAGTCCATGAGCTGTCTCAGTCCTATACCTTCCTCAAAATAGTGATGTTTGATGTGTGCCAGTATGTATATGAGATTAAGGCAATCAGTCGGTGCGGTTATATAACCGGCATTTTCAGGCAGTTTTATATAATGGCTCATTTGTATATCTGCCTCTTTATGCCAGAATGACAGCATTCTGTGATTAAGAAATGGATTTTTTAGGTATGATGGAAAGAAGTGGATTTCAACAGGTACTTCTTTTAAAGCGTTGTAATCTATATGGTGATAACTTACCGTCTCATTTGGAGAAATGCTGCGTATATAAGAAATTATTTTATTTTTTCCACCTTCAAGCCATATGTCTATGTCACCGCATTGTCTATGTAATGGTTGTGGATAGTAAGAAGCTGCAATGCCTTGTCCTTTTAATATGCATGAGCGGAAACCTGCCATACGAAACTTTTCCTGTATTTTTACAGATTGACGATTAAGTATCCTATTCTGGTTCTCTATATGGATTGTCGTCATTGCCCAACGTATGGCAATGTCCTTGGGAGGTTGCTGCTCTTTTGGTAGAATGCCTATGCCGTCTGCACAAACTCCGGCAATGGCTTGTTTACAGGCAATATCGAAAAGTTTTTTCCACTCATTGACATCAAGAGGATGTGATAGTTTTTGCCTGTTTCCTACCGAAACCTGTAATAACTCAAAAAAATATTCCATGTATTACATAAATTTTGCCATGATAAACTGCGGCACCTTCCACATCATTTTCTCGATTTTTGTCAGTGTTACATGTCTGAAGCCGTGTGAGCTGTATACGCGTATATCCTCTTTCCACATCTTTGCCCTTCGGCTGTTGTCCGTGCTCAGCCCTCCCATGCGCATGCGCACGACATAACGTTTAAGGTATGTCACCCTTAAGTCATTCTCTAAAAGGTAGCGTACCAGCAAGTCCGTGTCTGCGGCAATCCTGTAGCTCTCGTCATACAGTCCGAGACGTGTCATCACGTCACGGCGTATATAGCATGTAGGGTGCAGCGGTAGCCATCCGTGGCGCACTTTCCATTTCCTGTATCGCCCTCCAATCCAGTTGCGCACCACCTTGTCCGTCTTCTCCGCGTCCACAAAAAGCCCGTCGGCATATAGAAATTCGCATTGAGTTCGCTCCATTTCACTCACAACGTCGCTTATCGTATGACAGTCGTACAGTGTGTCGTCAGAGTGTAGCAGTGCTATTACTTCACCCGTTGCCATGCGTATGCCCTTGTTCAGCGCCTCGTACATTCCGCTGTCCGGCTCGGATATTACTTTCATGGTGAACATCGGATGCGATGCGGTGAAACCGTTGCCTCTTATTATTTCTTCCTCACCCTTTATTATATCAAGGGATTTGTCCGTGGATGCACCGTCCACCACTATATATTCAATGTCAGGATAGTCCTGCGCCATGACGCTTCTTATAGAGTCACGTATGGTTACCTCGCGGTTGTAGCACGAGGTTATTATTGAGATTTTCATAATGTTTGCCTTGTTATTTTCTGAGATGATTTTCTCCAGTTATCCCTCTCTTTATTTTCATGAAGGGATATACGAACATTTCTTTACGGTTAAGTCTTCTGAATCGCCAACAGTTTTTCAGGAAAAGCAGATAGTATTGTATCTTTGACAGATTAAGAGAGTGTCCGAAGTTGCCCGCCTCGCCAATCCAGTGCATAAGTTCCATGCCTGTCTTCTCGTTCTTTTCCGTGACATGCAGCAATCCCGTGCCATTCCATGCCGTAGCGTCAAGGCTCATGCCCAAATGCCGGCTGCATATATAATATAATGTACGGAACATCCTTGTCATGCCCGTGTCTCGCAGCATTTCGACAAGCACCGTTTTGTCAATGTCTTTTTCAAGACATTGCATTCCGAGCATCCAGTCGAGCACCTGCCTCAGTCCCAGTCCTCCGTTCAGCACATGGTTGAAGGCATGGACGGTCAGCAGCACAGCCTCCATACATGGCGGTAGCACGGGGATGCGTTCACCTGCAATGACGGTATAATGCGGCTTGGCGTTGTCCACATACTTGCGCGTCATGCGTTGCAGACTGCGGAAATGCGGCAACCACTGGAGTTTCTGAACGGCAAAGTGTAGCTCCACTTCCGTACATTCTTTCTTGGAGTATGTCGCATGCAGCATGGTGAAGTCGGTATTGGTGTACCCCTGTTCCTCAAGCAACAGGCATGCACGCCGGAAGTCCTGTTCAGCCACATATACATCAATGTCGCCCGGTATGCGCAGCTGCGTATCGGGATAGAAGCGCGCAACGGTCTGACCCTTCATCACGGCGTGGCGTATGCCATTAGCTTCAAGAAGCCTTACAAGCCCGGCAACCTGTATGTCAGCCCGGCTGTTTGCTTTTTCCAAAGCCAATATCCTGGCTATTGCCCGCATCTTTTCTTCCGGAGGCAGCAGACCTTTGCCGGCAAGGAATGACAGGATAATCCCGTCTACAGTTTGTCGTCGTGCCTCTGCTATAACCGGTGCAAAGTTCTGTTGACGTATCTCACCCTTGCCCGACAGTGCTGCACGTAGAATGTCAAGCAGTGACATGAACTCGGGGTTGAAGGCAGGATATGTTATTATTTCATCCATTCGCTCAGTTTTTCCCTTATCAAAATCTCTGCATTGCCCTTGTCAAGCTGCTCGAATTTGAACGACCGTGCCTTTTCAATGCAGGCAGGTAAGTCCTTTTCATCGAAACATCCGACAACACATCCAAGTTCGTCAAGTTTGCGAATAAGCTGGAACTGGTCGTGTATATGCTCCGTTTTGTCATGGCGTGGAATTATCACCATGCGCTTGCGCTTCTCCATCGCCTCACTTATGGCTCCCCATCCGCCTTGCATTATCAGCAGCGAAGCATGGTCAATGTATTGCTGCATCTCGTCTTTTGTGCAGAATTTAAAGGCTTTGGCATGTTTATATTCGTAACTTGTCCATCCGGTCTGTACTATAACTTCTTCTTTCGTCCCGGCTGCCATTATGTCCACGGCTTTTGCCATGCGCACAAAAGGCATGTCCATTGTTCCCAAACTTGCAAAAATCATAATACTCCGCAACAAATTGAATTAGGAAATATCTGTTTCATTTCTTCCCATTGTACAAGAAACAGGTCTGCATACTTCTCAATCCATACAGGTGTCTTTGACGCATGGGTCACGTCGGCTGCCGAATTGATGAATATTACCTTCGTGCCCAGTAGTTTCTTGGCAAAGAATACCGTAGGTACGGTAACGCCGGCACCGGTGGTGATTATCACACGTGGACGCTTTACCAGCACCCAGAACAGTGCTTGAAGACTGTTTACAAGCAGCGTCAGCTTCTTTGCCGGTTGGAAGTTCTGTAGGAAGACATGCTCTTTGTCCTTCATGAAAGCCTTTGTTGATGTTGTTTTCAGTGTCAGCCAATAGCAGTGATACTCCTCGGGAATGCTTCCCACGGCAAGCTGAAGTTCGCGCAGGTGTCCGCCCGCAGAGCATGCAAGGCAAATCTTGGGATGTTTACGCCGCATACAGCCTCCTTTCCCATATAAAATATTCCTTGCATATTTCCGTTGACGGTTGTATGTACCCGTCGATATGCCTCTTTTGAACTATGTGATTATTCGTTTTCATTAAACTTTTTGATGTATTTTGTATTTATAAATTATTCATTCGTGCAAAAAAATGTGGAGATGTGATGATTATTCGTGCAAAAAAATGTGTTTATGAAAAGAAATATACTTGGTGAACTATTGGAGTGGAAGCGTAGTGACAAACGTAAACCTCTTATCCTTAACGGCGCAAGACAGGTTGGCAAGACATACATCTTACAAGAATTCGGCAAAAAATACTATAAGAATGTTGCATACGTAAACTGTGACCGTAACGATATACTTAGGCAAATATTCGCCCCCGATTATGATATTCCACGGATTGTCCGCTCATTGTCGGCTCTTCTGGATGTTCATATAGTGCCGGAAGACACACTCATCATATTTGACGAGATACAGGAAAGTCTTGTTATATTGAATTCATTGAAGTATTTCTGCGAGAATGCCCCACAATACCATGTTGCTGTAGCCGGTTCGTTATTGGGAATATCATTGCACGGTAACACCTCTTTCCCTGTCGGTAAGGTGGATATGATAAAGATGTATCCGATGACGTTCGATGAGTTTCTTTTAGCCATAGGGCAGAGCCGGCTTGTCAGCCTGTTGCGTGCAGGCGATAACAGTCTTACTGATGCCCTTGCCATGCGTTTTATAGATTGTCTGCGGCAGTATTATTTTGTTGGCGGCATGCCCGCTGCCGTACTTGAATATTCGGAAACAGGAAACTTACAGGCTGTGCGTGCCATACAACAACAGATATTGTTCGATTATCGCCGTGATTTCTCGAAGCATGCACCGGTGAAAGAGGTTCCGCGCATTAATATGGTGTGGGATGCCATTCCGTCGCAATTGGCAAAGGAAAACAAGAAGTTCATATATGGTGCTGTAAGGAAAGGTGCACGTGCTTCTGACTTTGAGATTGCCATTCAATGGCTTATCGATGTCGGACTTGTATATCGTGTGCACCGTGCCACCACTCCTTCCATACCGCTTAAGTTTTATGAAGAGTTGTCAACTTTCAAGCTCTTCATGCTCGATGTAGGTCTTATGGGTGCCATGGCAGATGTTCCGGCAGAGTCCGTTATCATCGGTGAAAATATATTCCGTGAGTACAAAGGGGCGTTTACCGAGCTTTTTGTATATACGCAACTTGTTCCCCAACGTTTGCCGGTATATTATCATAGCAGCAATGACTCACGTGTGGAGATAGATTTTCTTGTACAGAGCGGAAACAGGATTATTCCCATTGAGGTTAAGGCAGAGGTAAATGTAAAGTCGAAATCTCTTCGTACCTATATAGACAAACATCCTTGTCTGAAAGGTCTGCGTCTCTCCATGCTTCCGCACTCAGACCAAGGCTGGATGGAAAACGTGCCGCTGTATGACGTGAACTTCTTTTTGAAGTGATACCATCTTGATCAGTTCAAAGGTTCCAAAACTTTCCATTTTGAGCAGTTTGGAGGTGTCAAAACTTTCCATTTTGAGCAGTTTGGAGGTGCTAAAACTTTCCATTTTGAGCAGTTTATATATTGTTTTCTTGTATAACACGGTAATAATCAGTATATTTGCATCAAATATAAATTAACAGCTGTTATGGACAGATTGGAACGTATACTTAGAGATCAAAGAGAAGAGTTGTCGGCAACCGATTATTCTGTATTGGTATCACGCGATGAAGAAAGCGATATAGATTTGAAAAGTAACCTCGCACAGATTATTATCGGCGTGCGGCGCTGCGGCAAGTCTACACTGTGTCAAAAGGTTCTTATGCAAAGTGCCGTCAAATTCGCATACGTGAACTTTGATGATGAATATCTGTCTGACTTGAAAGCAGATAAACTGAACGATGTTCTTGAAACGTTGTATCGTATTTATGGCTCGTTTACCCATCTGTTTATGGATGAGATACAGAATATTCCCAAATGGCATTTTTTTGTCAACCGTTTGTTGCGTCAAGGATTACATCTTGTTCTTACCGGCAGTAACGCCAATCTGTTGAGTGGCGAACTTGCCACACATCTCACGGGGCGTTACAACGAAATACGTCTGTTCCCTTTTTCTTTCAAAGAATATTGTACGGCAAAAAATATACCTACCGAGGCACTTACAACAAAAGCCGGCGGTTTGGTGCTTCATGCCCTCGACGCATATCTGTTGTGTGGTGGCTTTCCTGAGTTCCTGCATATAACACAACAAGAACCATATATAAACTCGTTGTTAACGGCAATCATATCTAAAGATATTTGTCAGCGTTATAATGTGCGTTATAAAAAGACGTTGCAGCAGATGGCAAATGGTATACTCGATCATTTCTGCCAGGAATTGTCATACCGTAAATTGCAGAACGATTATCAATTAAGCTCCATACATACGGCAAAAAACTACGTTTCTTATCTTGACAATGCCTATCTCATACGCCTTGTTCCCAAATATTCGTTCAAAAGTATTGAGCGTCAGAATCAGCGCAAGGCATATTCCATAGACAATGCGTTTTTGACAAATCGTGACGAAGCTTTGCAAACAGAAAGTCTTGGGTGGCGGCTTGAGAATGTCATTGCCATTGAAATTTTACGGCGTATGCGTCATGCCACGCAGCAGTTGTATTATTTGCGTGAACACAAAAATTATGAAGTTGATTTTGTTGTCGTAGACCGCAATAGCGTGATAGAACTCATCCAAGTGACATACGACTTCATTTCTCCGAAAACCAAACTTTACAACAGGGAGATTGGGGGATTGCTGAAAGGTTCGGCTGCAACAGGCTGCACTTCCCTTACATTGGTCATGATGTATGGCGAAGCCGGTAATATCACCATTGACGGGAAGACCATCCGCTGCGTGCTTGCCCATGACTGGCTTCTCTGCAGGGTATGACGGAAAGGACTATTATTCTTTCAACTCCCTTCTCTTTATGAATCGGGCAGGATTGCCCCCAACGACAGTCCAAGGTTCAACATCTTTATATACTGATGCTGTTGCACCCACCACCGCACTTTCGCCTATCTCCACGCCCATGCCTATAAAGGCACGTGTGCCTACCCAAGCCTTCTTGCGCAAAACGATAGGTGCAACCACCAGCCCGCTGTCTGCGGTATTCATGTGCGAGGTGTCATGACCTGCCGTGCACAGGTATGAATACTGTGACACGACGGCGTCATCCTCTAATGTTACAAAGTCCTGATTGTAACAGATTACATCCGGCCCCAGACAAGCACGGTGACCCATGCACAGGTTCCATGGTGCCCATATCCTTACCGAGGCATAGACTTCGGCATCCCATTTGATGTCTGCTCCGAACAGTTTGAGCAGCGCAATGCGCCACGGGCGGAACAACTTTGTTATGAACGGGCGGAAGAATATTGCCGATGTTATGTTCCACAAAGCTCTTTTTATCTTTATCCTGTGGCTTACATATCCCGGTGTCTGTCGTTGTAATTTCATTTTAAGTAAGTTATTTATATGTTTTTTCAGTGTTTTCTATGTTCTATGGTGCCAATTTTTTATGATTTTCCTTGTTTTAAGGTGCCATTTTTTTAAAATTTATCAGTTCCTAAGGTGCCAATAAATTCATTTTTATTATATTTTTACCTGTTAATCAATGAGATATAGACATGAGTATCGCACCATTTTATTGGTGTCATGTCGCAGGCATTATCATGCTATTGGGCATTACTCATAAACAAAATCGGGCTTGTCACCCTTGCCGGTAAGCCACTCGTACAGTTCAATCATTTTCCTTGCCGATGCGTCCCATGTGAAATCGCGGCAGACAAGCTCATATCCGTTCTGTCCCATTCGTATGCGCTCATCGTCTGTCATGGCGATAAATCTTGCCAGTCCTTCCTTTATCGATGCCACATTGTCTTCTATACGTATTGCCGCTCCGGTATCATAGCCCTCGGGCAGGTGACATCCCGGCGTGATGATTACAGGTTTCTTCCATGCCCATGCCTCCAGTACCGTCATAGGCAGTCCTTCGCCGTGCGAGGGTAGTATGTATCCGTCGGCACAGGCATACATCCGCTGCTTGTCCTCGCCGAACAGTCCGCCATGAAACACCACCATATCCTCCATGCCGTTGTCTTTCACGATACGCTCCAGTTCCGCCCGGCAGTTCTCATGGTCCCATCCCACGAGGTCTGTCTGCCAGCCGTCGAGCAGTGCCGGACGCTGCCTCTTTATTTCCGCCAGGGCACGAAGCAGCATGTCAACACCTTTTTTCCTGTGCAGCCTCCCCAGATATAGCAGATGTCTCTTGTTGTCTGTCCTTTCAATTTCCGATCGGTAGTCCGGCAGATTTATTCCGTTGGGTATCACCGCCACCGGTTGTTTCAGCCCGTATGCCCTTATATCTTCCATCTCTTTCAGACACAAGGCATGCCAGCAGTCCACCGCCTCAAGGCTTTTTTGCAGGAATGCCTTTGCGATGATGCGTTTCGCCATGCCCTGATTTCCGATGATGTAAGGGTCGAGCATGCCGTGTGGAGTGCATACTATCGGTTCCTTGCGGCGTTTTTTCCATGTGCTCATCAACAGCTGTGGCCAGCGCCACAGGGCTTCCATGTGCAGTATGTCCGCTTCGGCGGCAAGCATAGCCTTGCCCACCTTGTGTGAGTATAGCATCGGTCCTGCCTTGAACAGCCTTACCGGCAACCCTTGCCATGACGGCAGGTCCTCTTCCACATATCGGTCCTCGAACGACAGCACTTTCAGCCTGTGCCCGTTGAAGTTTATGTTGGTGAACAGGTCGCGCACGGCATCGAGCACTCCGCCTGCCGTGCGGGTTACGGAGGGTGTAAAAACAAGTATGTTCATGTCAGTTTTATGGTAATTAACGTAAATAAAATCCTTGCAGGCACTCCGCCGCCCGACCTGTATGCTTCATGTCTGCAAGGAAACTTCAGGTTGATACTTTATCCTTTTTGCCAAACCGATATACTGTGGGTGTTGCTGCGAATGGTGTATCACGTCATTCTGCCATGATGCCCTTGGCACCGGTGTGTGCTGCCTGTCGGGCAGGCAGTCTGTATGCCGGATTTTCTTAAGGTATAAAGGTCACGTAATGTCGTTTCCCGAAAGATACTGCTCCTTTTCGATAGCATCGGCGATATCCTCCCGTATACCTTTTGGAACCGGTATTCTGGCATTTACCACCGCCATCATGTCGTCATGTATCATACGGTACTCTTCTGTGTTCCGTGACGCACTCCATTCTTGAATCGGTATTATAAGAAGCAGAGATCTGAATATGCCCATTACCGTTTCAAACTTCAAAGAACTGTCCGGGTGGAAGCGGTTCAGTTTTGCCACGGTACGGGGATTGATATGTAGCTTCTGGGAGAACGAAAGGTCAGAAGTGAGCTTCCATCTTACTCTGATCTTGTAGATCAGGTCTGCTGCCGTTACCAGCCACAGACTGTTGCTCCTTGCTGTCTTTAACTCTCCGTTCATGATCCCAGGAAATAAAATGTATTCCTGTGGATTGAAGCCCATGTACGGTATAATGATCCCTGTTTAAATTAAGTTAAAGCAGCGTTAAGAAGTGTAACGGATTATGTACTGCATACGAGTACATAATTGTTAAATTCGGATGGGTTAGCTTTGCATAAGTGAAACCTGAATATTATTGTTTGTTTTTAAAAGTTGTTGTTATGAATGAAAAAAGCAATCCTTTGAGCCTCTCACTGTTCAAGACTTTGTCAAGCACAGTCCCCGAGCCTGTTACATGGGAGCATATCGTAGACACGATACGCGGCGGCAGCCTTAAGCCGTGTTGTGATGAATACCGCCGGCTTGCCATGCTCTGTCGCGGAAAGTCGGGCGAAGAAGAGAAGCGCATAAAGTCTGCCATGAGCGGCATCAAGCGCTCCGTGCCTGCATTTGTCGCCTCCGTAGAGGTTTGCGGCGGTCGTTCCGGCGAGTGCGTACGTGGATATACGGGTTATGTGATGGTGGATATAGACCATATTCCTGCGGAGAGATTTGCTGCGGCAGAGCGTGCCGTCAAGTCCGATCCTCATGCCTTTCTTGCATATATCACGCTTTCGGGCTGCGGACTGCGTGTCATTGCCCGTGCGTCGTGTGCTGTTACGGCAGATAATTTCCGCCGGGTGTGGAATGCCGTAAACGGATATTTTGCGGAAGTGGCGGGCGTGGCACCCGACCGTCAGTGCTCCAACGCCACCCGTATGTCGTGTCTGAGCCACGACCCTTGTGCCATGTACAATCCCGATTCTGTTCCGGTTGAAGTGACTCTTAAGCCGGCAAGCCGTTCCAAGGGACGCCCGCCGAAGGTGGACAGTGCCGCCAAGGCTGCACGCAGGCTGACGGAGCAGGAGAACATAAGCTATACGGCAGGGTCGCGCAACAAGTATGTGTCGAGCTGCATATACTGGATGAACCGTTTCGGCATTCCGGCTGACCGGACGCTTGCCTGGGCTCTCGATGAGTTTTCCGACTACAATGCCGACAACGGCGGTCCCGTCGCCTCGATTGTGGGCAGCATCTATCGTCATCATGCCGATGAACACGGAACCCGACGTCTGTCGGGGCAGGGCGTACACACGGGCGGCAAACCTGCGGTGAAAGACATCGAGACGTGGATAAACGGCAGATACCGGTTGCGCAAGAACTCCATCACACAGTATGTGGAGGTCCAGGACATTGTCTCGGCAGGAGACTTCTGCGAGATTAACGATGTTCTTGAAAACACTATATGGCGCGAGATGCAGCATGGAGGGCTCAACGTGGACATGGCTACACTGCGTACCCTCTTGCAGAGCAGCTTTGTGCCGGCATATCATCCTCTGCGCCACTATCTCGACAACCTTGCTCCGTGGGACGGCAAGACAGATCATATCGGCGCATTCCTTGCCATGGTGCACTGTCGCGGCGTTGATCCGGAGGTGTTCGACCTTTATGTCCGCCGCTGGCTTGTGGCTATGATTGCCGCCGTGCTCGGCGATTGTGTCGTAAATCATGAGATATTGGTGCTGCTCGGACGTCAGGGCACGTACAAGTCGTCGTTTATGAACAACATCCTGCCGCCATGCCTGCGCCGTTATTACTGTGTAAAGACAAACTCGCAGCGCATGACCAAGGACGATGTACTGGCGCTGACGGAGAATATTCTCATCAATATGGAGGAGATAGACTCCATGACGCGCCAGGAGGTCAACCAGCTGAAGGCAATGGTGTCCATGCCCTACGTCAACGAGCGTCCGCCATACGGGCGCAACAAGGTGCGCCTGCCGCATATAGCGTCTTTCTGCGCTACGGGAAACAATCTTCAGTTTCTTACCGACGATACGGGCAACCGCCGTTGGCTGGTGTTCGAAGTGGATCATATAGACAACCCCTGGACTGCCGGGATAAACTATGACGGTATTTATGCACAGCTGAAATATCTTCTCGACAGCGGTTTCAAATATTGGTTCGACGGAGACGACATTGCGGCAGTAAACGCTGTCAACCGCCGTTTCGAGACGCCGAACATGGCACGTGAGCTTATTTCCACCCATTATCGCAAACCGGGGCTTTGCGAGCCACGTCTTTATCTGTCGTCATCGCAGATTGTGGCGCGTTTCGCACCACAGGTGAAACTCTCTCCGATGAGTGTCGGCAAATCCATGTCCGACCTTGGTTTCGCACAAGTGTGTAACCGCAACGGACGTTTCTGGGAAGTGGTGGAAGTGCCTGTATGTGACATCGGACGCAATGTTCCCGGATGTGATGATGCTACCGATGACACTCCATTCTGAACGCAATTTTGTGACACTTGTAGACAGTTGTATACACTTGTTTTATAAAATACGCGAGAAATAAAAAATGGTTGTCCTTTAAAGGAAGGGTATTTTTTTAATCTGACAAAAGTTATAAGAACTAGTGTATACAAGTGTCACAAGGTTGAATTACGAGTTTGGAATTACGAATTACGAGTTTAGATTTACGAGTTGTTCTCGCTTCGCTTCGATTATGAATTATAAATTATCAATTATGAATTATAAATTAATTCGCGTTGTTCTCGCTGCACTGCGATTATCTGTTTTTGTTGTGTAGAATGGTGTGTCAAAATAAGCATCCCCGCACGCATCGAAGAGGCGTTCGACATGTGTTAACAAATGCCTTGTTGTCTCGCCACGCAGAATTATGAATTATAAATTATTAATTATTAATTATAAATTATCCCATGAGGTCTTATACCAAGAAAGAGCTGGCACAGCTTGCAGGCGTTTCCGACCGCACCTTCAACCGTTGGATGGCGCGCCACCGCAGTGAACTGGAAGCGATGGGCGTTGGTTTGCATACCCATATACTTCCGCCAAGGGCGGTGAGATACATCTGCGATATATATTTCATAGACGCGGATTGACATGAATACCCGCCAATTCCTGCCAAATAATGCCAACTCCTGCCAATACCCGCCAGCGCCGTTACGGCGTGTCGTATCTTTGCATTATCAGACGGAGATATGCTGCATGAGGCTCTGAAGTATGCCGTTTTACAGTGCAAAGTTACGCACTTAAGGCGCCAAAGTTACGTACTTTACGAGGTAAAACAGCGCACATTGCAGGCTGAAGTGGCGTACTTCCCAAATCTGAAATATAATCTTATGTCTAACATTTAAAATTTACAGTTATGTCACTATTGTACAGAATTTACAAGAACACCAACAAGTCGTCTGCCGGTTACAACAAGTATTATGCGCGTGCCAAGCAGATTGGAGTTATCGAGACCGATGCCATTGCCGAGATTGTACAGCGCAACTGCACGGTGAAGAAGTCTGACGTTAAAGCGGTAATCGAAGAACTGGTGGAGGTGATACAGGACAAGCTCCAGGAGTCGTACTCCGTAAAGCTGAACGGTCTGGGCACCTTCCGCCTCACACTTTCGTCCAAGCCTGCCGCGGAGGTGAAGGACTTTTCCGCGTCGAAGAACATACGTAAGGTTTGCTGCCGCTTTGCTCCCGAGCGCCGCCGCGACACCAACGGCGTTACAACGCGCGCCCTCTGCACCGGAACGCGCCTTGCCGAATATGACGAGCGCGTGAAGACGGAAGAGAGCGAAGGCAATTCATAATTCATAATTTATAATTTATAATTGATAATGCGGGGGCAAGTAATAATTAATAGTTTACAATTTATAATTGTAGTTGCTTCTTTTGCTGTTCCTGTATTATCAATTATGAATTACGAATTGTTCTCGCTACGCTGCAATTATGAATTATGAATTATAAATTATGAATTCTCATGAGAATATTTGTCGCCGCCCTCCTCGTAATTTTCGGCATCGCACTTATCATTGCCGCATTTGTTGTTCCTCCTATGGGCCTCATAGACCCTACGGTGCTCACCGCCTATGGCGAGACGCTCACCTTTGCCGGGGCACTGTTCGGCATAGACAGCCACTACCGCAACCGTAATAAGTAGATGTCCGAAACAATTGTCTTACAATAAAAAATAAACGTAATGAGACGAATAACACTTATCATCATCCACTGCAGCGCCACGCGCTGCAACCGCCGGTACACCTTCGACCGGTGCCGCCGAGACCATATAAGCCACAACGGCTGGAAAGACATCGGTTATCACTATTATGTAGAGACCGACGGCAGTGTTCATCAGGGTAGGGCAGAGGCTGTTTCCGGTGCCCACTGTCGCAACCATAACGCCCACTCCATAGGTATCTGTTATGAGGGCGGTCTCGATTCCGCCGGACGTGCCGCCGACACGCGCACCGCAGCGCAAAAACGCTCGCTGCTTGGTCTTGTCAACGACCTGCGCCGCCGCTATCCCCGTGCCATCGTCATGGGACACCGTGACCTCTCGCCCGACCTTGACGGCAACGGGCTTGTCACTCCCAACGAGTATATCAAGCAGTGTCCGTGCTTTGATGCCATGCACGAGTACGGAAAATAATTAATAATTAATAATTTATAATTTATAATGGAATTGAGATTATGAACAATCGCTTTGGTCGTGTTCCTTTTGGGACAGATTTTTCACTTCGTTCAACACCCCGTCTTGTATTTGTCCGCATGAGGGTGTGTCAAAACAAGCAATCACCCGCGTAGGGACATATGCTTGTATTTGTCCGCACGATTACAATATTTAATGTTGTTGCGGACCATTAAGGACAATTTATAATCTTGTTCAAATGCGTTACTGTATACAGACTATTGTCTTAACTCCTTAACTTCCTAACTCCTTAACTCCTAATTAAAAACTCCTAAAAAATGAACATCAGATTACTTCCCCTCCTCTCCGTATCTCTTCTTGTGGTTTGCTGCGCGAGTCATCGCACCGTAACCACCGTCCCCGTAGAAACCGTCCGCCGTGACACCGTGCACATGTATTCACACCGTTACGACAGCGTCTACCTGTATAACAATGTCAGCACGGTTCATAACGGCGACACGCTGCTTGTGCGCGACACCCGTGTGGAATACCGTTACCGCCTGCTGCGCGACACTGTCCGCCTTGTCCGCCGCGATTCCGTGCCCTACGAGGTGCGTGTCACCGAGTATCGCGACGTTCCCCGCCGCCGCGGCATTGCGGACTATGCGGTATACACAGTTCTTGGAGCTGTGGTGCTGATGTTTGTTTGGCGGTGGGCAGGCAAGTTTGTCGGTTATAACCGATGAAATGTAACGTTTTTTGTCGGTTATAACCAACAGCCCCGTGTTTTTTCATGTCTGTATGCGTATGAAGCATGTTTTGACCTTATGATGCAACTGCATGCCCCGTAGGGCGTGAGGTTATTTCCAGTATGCCTTGAAGTGGTGGTGGGTCACTCTTTTCTCTTCAGGTGGCAACTGCATGTAGTCACCGTACAATGATGTCAGATAGTTATGCCATCCGCTCAGGGTTGCAAACCTTGTATTTTCAAATTCGGCATAGACAGAGTCTGCAAAGTCAGACTCGTCTATTATTTCTTCTTTTTTACCGTATCCCCATACAAGACATCCTCTTTTTCCTGTTGTCATCCCGTTCATGCAACGTGCATTTCTGTCTATTTTCCTGATGATGCTTTTTGTCGGATAAAAATAGAAAATGAGATGCGAAAGAAAGAGTATTGCATTCTTAATAATTCCACGCTCTTTTTTTATCGGCAACCTTTTTAGTGTCAATATATTTATGAGTCGTTTGTTGCGCCTTATCACCTTTTTTTGTTCTTCATCATTTAGTGGTGCGATGTCAATAGGAAAAATATCGATATTTACACCAAAGTTCTGAGCATCGTTGATTTCCTCTTTCATTATGGTGCGTGAGTCGTCAATCTTTGCATACGGATAAGGATATGAGGGATATATCTCATGAGAATATATATGGAAAGGAGATTTGTCTGTTTCCTTATAAAGCCTGATAAATCTGTCATAATCTTCACGCAACATCATAAAGTCGATGTCGTCATCCCATGGAATAAATCCTTTGTGGCGAATTGCCCCTAAAAGTGTGCCTCCGCTTATAAAATAGCGTAGATTGTTTTTCATGCAGAACTCATCTACATGTTGTAAAATATCAATTTGAATGTTCTTTAAATCATCTGTATTAATCTCTTTCATTCTTTCATGGAATTTATTAATCTTTCAAACATTTCTTTCAGACCGTAAAGAGGCTTCCATCCCAATTGTCTGAGTTTCTCGCTTGACAGTTTGAGTTTGGTTGTCGGAGCATATTTCATTTCCGTGTTTTTCTCAAATCTTACTTTTATAGAAGGGTTGAACTCATCACGTAAGAAATATGCCAGCTCTTTTATAGAAATATAAGTATCATCGTTTGCCACATTATACGATTCTCCATTTTTTCCCTTTATTAAAATATAAAGGATGGCACGGATACAGTCGGTGGTGTAGACATAGGGCTTGGCAGATGTTCCGTCGGTGTGCATTATGATATCGTTGCCTGATATAATGCTTCTTGCAAATTGCGCAAACACCCTGTTGTCGTTTGCAGCCACGCCCGCACCGAATGTCTGTGTCAGTCTTGCTGTTTTTACATTGACTCCATATTCCATTGCGTATGCCCGGCACAGATACTCTGCGGAACGTTTTCCTAAAGGATAACTGCTTCGCGGAGACTTTATGTCGATATATCCTTGTTGGTCTTCTGTAATTGTTTTTTCTTCGAAGATCTGCCCATAATATTCCAAAGACGATATGTATACCATAGAACAATCTTTGTGTTCTTTGGCATATCTAAGCAAATTGCGTGTTGTGTCTGTTGACAGCTCATACGTTTCCACAGGGTTGCTTGCCATATATTTCCCGTCGGTAGGACTGGCACAGTGTATAATGTATTTAAAGTCTCCTTTCAGGTTTTCTGTAAATTCTAAAAGGTCAGACTCAACAAATGACAAACTGCTGTCTGTTTCTCCATACATGGAAATTGCTTTGTCCTTATTCCTTACGGGACAACATATTCTGATATTTTCATTCAGTGCCAACAAGCACCTTACGAGTGTAGAACCTATCAGTCCCGTTGCGCCTGTGACAAGAATATCTGAGTTTCTTAAGTTTTTTGACAATGTGAAATTACAGGCGAATTCGCATATGTCTTGTCTTTGTATTCTATTCATAAATTCCATCCAAAAACTTTAGTCCAATATTCGTCAAAACATTTTGCTGAATTATCTGATATTATCTTTGCGGGACTTCCTACAACAACGGAATTGTCCGGAACGTTATTTGTAACAGTTGCATTAGCCCCAATCACAACATTGTTTCCAATCTTTATGTTTCCTAAAATCTTTGCTCCTGCAAATATCACAACATTATCACCTATTGTCGGTATCCCGCTTTTACGTCCGGCAAAAACTCTTCCAATAGTAACACCTTGATGAATGGACGCATTTTTTCCTATGTGTGCTTCTGTGGCAATAACAATACATCCATAGTGAAAAAAGAGTAATCCTCCTCCTATATCTGTTCCTAAAGGTACTTGGATGCCGGTTATATGCTGATTGCATTTATATATACATTTTACCGGTATCAGACATAAACGGGCGAGCATGGAGTTCTTGCTTTTTAGCCAGCTGCCAATTCTAAACGGTAATGTTATCATGCAGGAATTGCTGCAAAAATAATGAAAAAGAGTTTTTATACCCCCCCCGAATGAATTTGTAAACCTCTGATAGTCAGATGCCAGTAACAGCTTTAACGTGGGAATGTTCATGATTTTATTATTTATCCGTTATTGTTTCTTCTGTAATGAGAAGTTTGCTTCGTCATGTATATACGTATGGTGCAGTTCTTCCGCTTCAGCTTATTGCCCGTATTTGGTCAGTTCATGAAATAAAGTCTTTTATAGAGCCCGATGTTCTTGTCTTATAAGAATCTAAATTCCAGAAGTCAAACTCATGATTTATTGCGGCTTCCAATTTATCTACAACTAAATTTCCTTTTAATTCTTCTACATCAGAGAAAAACTGTCTTATTTTCATTGTCCTGCTAAAACATTCCAGTTTGTCATCCCATAGTAGTCCGGATACAGGAACCCCTAATGAGACGGCGGTTATGCAAGCGTGCAGACGTGCCCCGAATACAGCCTTGAATGATGAAATCATTTCAACCAATTCTTTACCGGAATTAGGAGCCGGAAGCAGCTTTTCGGAAGGCAAGCCTAATTCATCTATAAGCTGCAGTGCGACTTCATAGTCTTCCTGCATGCCGTTGCAGAATAGAATCCACTGATGTCCTCTGCGTTCCAATTCGGTGATTATTTCTTTATATAAATTAATCATCTGTGAATCGGAGAAAGGCTTGTCGCTATATGCAGAGTAAATACCTTTTCTTATGACATTAATTCCTATTATGTTGCTTTGGCGAACAACAGATCTTTCTGTCTGATAACACTCAGGTATCCACAGTGCGGGGTCTCCGACGTAATCCGTATGTATATTTTCTTTGGTATAGTACTTGCGTAATCTTGTAAGTCCTTCTTTTCCGTCACGTGTTGTTATTGATTTTACGCATGGAAGGTTTACTGCTTTTACAAGTTGATTGTATCTCCAGTCATGTTTATCGGGTTTTGCAATAGACATGGCACTCATAAGGACTGGTTTGTTATAACGAGTGGCAAGTCCGTTTATCATCTCAAAAAGATAGCTTAGGTCTTGTGTGGTGTATTTAAGCATTCCTACAGGGAGGACGATTTTGTCGGCTTTTTTTATACAATCTCGGAAATACCTTTTATATTTTATTTTGTACATGATGTTTGTCATCCTGTATTTGATATTTCCATGGAATGCCCGGCTTAAATATTTAAGAGGCAAAGCCAATATACAAGTCTTATAATCTTTAATGATTTCCTTATATGCAGGCATCAATTGTTTTCTTATTATTTTTACCCCCCCCCGATTTTTTTACGAGCCATTCGGTTGTTTCTATAAGTATTTCGTCACCGGCATTGTTTATGTTGCCCAATCCCAATAAAAGTATTTTTATCTTTTCCATATCTAATATATTCCAAATATTTGTTGATTTTCATGTACCTCCACCATAGAACGGAAAACAAAATAATCCGTCGGTGTCGTGATCTTTATATTTTCCATAGGATCCTCTATGAACTCCAGTTCTGTTCCATAGTAGCTCATCATCGAACATGAATCTATGAAATCGTTTTTCCCTTCAGCCTGCGAGCGTCTGTGTGCATTGATGATATTTTTGAGGTAAAAACTTTGAGGTGCACGTGCCAGCCGGCATTCAGAACGTTTGGGAATATCGACAACATTCCGGTCGTCTTTTTTTATGATTACGGTTTCTATTGCAGGCACGCATGTTATGCAGCTGCCGCATTCCTTCACTTTTGCAATGTTGTCAGTGATCGTTTCCTCGGTAATGAGAGGTCTTACCCCGTCATGTATGAGTACGATGCTGTCGTTTGATTTGTGTATGTCCGAATATTCTTCTGCCGCGCATAGTCCTTTGTAGATAGACTCCTGACCTGTTTTTCCTCCGGGTATGACCTTTACAACCTTTGAAATCTCAAACTTACGTAACATCTTGTTCAGGAAAGGTATCCAGCTTTCTATACATACAACGATAATTCCGTCTATTTGCGGGTGGTTGTCGAAAAGTTCTATTGTATATATCAATATAGGTTTGCCGTTTAATTCCAGAAATTGTTTCGGACGTGACTTTGTGTGCATGCGTGCTCCGGTGCCGCCTGCAAAAATTACAGCTAAGTTCATTGCTTATATTTCCTTAAAATATTCAACAAGTCTTTTTTCGTATATCTCCGGTGTCAGCTTCGTGGAGTACTCATACACTTCCATTGACAGCTTGTCACGCCTTTGTGAATCTTCAAACAAGTATCTGACGCTTTGTACGATGCTGTCTGTGTTTTTCTGTGGTATATATATGGCGGGGAACTCGCCCATGTCGGTGCCGGCACATTCGGTAGTGATGATGGGGCATCCGCAGCTTGCCGCCTCGATGACCGTTCCGGCAAATCCTTCAAAAAGGGTAGGGAAGACGTATGCCTCGGCACTGCGATATTCTTCCATCAACTGCTCCCTGCCGAGCACTCCTATGAAGTTGAGGTTCTTGAACGTCGGGGCTTTCTTCAGTTCGTCGTTTACAACACCTATCACCCTGAAGTCGAGGTCGGGATAAAGTTGCTTCAATATGTCGGCAGCCTTGGCACAATAAAGCAGTCCCTTGCGGACAGGGTCGTTGCCCACCCAGATAAGGCGGTGTTTCACGGGTTTGTAGCCATATTTATCCGGCACGATGCTTGAGCCATAAGGAAGGAACAGCACCTTGTTCTTGTCGAAATTCCTGAACACGTTCATTGACTTGATGACAAACTGTGACGGAACGGTATAATAATCGGCAAGTTTGAGCAAGTCTTCCATGTAGTGTATCCTCACTTCGTGGCTGTAGCCGTAGCTTTCTATCTGCTTGCGGAATATTCCGTATTCCGGGTTGCTTTCAATTTCTTCTATGAGATACTTGTATGTCATGGGAGTCTCGTATATGTCCACTACAACCTTCAGCCCTTTCGACTTGGCATATACAAGAAAGTCGTAGTTCTCAATATACATGTTGTACACGCAGTCGGCATCGCCCGTTCCCCAGCTGATACATTTGTTGACAAAGCCTGTATAATGGAGATATCTTTTGCAGAGAGAGTCGCCTCGTCTTATCCTTGCCGCTCTTTTTCTCCAGAAAAGCATATCGGTGGTGTACAGCTTGTCATTCGGAATGCCCGGCTGTCGTCTGCACAGGCGCATAACCGACGGGCTGCCTATTCCTATGGAAGAAATCATCCTTGCACATCTTCCGATGAAACTTTTAGCCGTTGTATCTGTATACAGCCTGCCAAGCATGCCGTTTTTTTCCAATACACGAGGTATAAGGTAACGGTGGCGTGAGCCGGTCTGACATACTATTATCTTATTTGCCATAATCAGTGATTTGTCCATGGAGCAGCGGGTTTGTCTGCTCCGTTGAAAAAGTGGTTAATGATTTTATCGAAATAATCCGCCACGGACTGCGGACTGATATTCATGTCTGCCCATTTTATTATCCTCTTTTTTTCTTTATCGCTTAAAGGACCTTGGGCAAATATTTCGTTCATTATTTCGTTCAGTGTATTGAAGTCTTTTGCATCAAATACATATCCCAAATCTTTATGTATATGCGGAAATACGGAGCATCCGCTTTGCTTTGATATAATCAGCCTGCATCCGCTTTGCAATCCTTCGTTGCCCACGGCTCCCCAACCGTCATACAGACTTGATAGAATAAGATAATCTGCTTTCTGCATCTCTTTTCGCACTGTGTCGTATGGTTGTTTGCCGTGATAGAATATTTTTGTGTCATCGGCAACAAGTGCTTTCAGTTCACTGTCAAGATCCCATGAACCGTAGATATTGAAGATATAGTCTTTCTCGGAAAAATTCTTTTGCATGTATCTTACGAATGGGATTATGTTTTTTCTCTTGTCGATAGCTCCGACAAAGATAAACCTTAATTTACCCCCCCGTTTTTAATTATTTGATTATCAGTTTTTTGCTGTGTGATATATAAGAACTGAAATAATTTTTCCTGCTTTACGCCGCAGTGTCTGAACTGTCTTTCGGCATTAAGTCCGGTCAGTCCCCATGCTGTCATATTGCGTCTCCATGTCATATTGAGATATACCAGCCATTTCAGATAGTTCAACTTGCCTTTCAGACCTTGCAGCTGGAAACCTTCTTGTGGAATGGATATGACACGATATCCGTTTTTCAGCAGATATTTTAAAGCCGTGAATGACGGTGCATTTGATACTTTTATGCTTCCGTTTATATGAAGTGTAGTTTTTCTTTCATATTGTCTGCATATCTGTATAGCCTTATCTCTATCGTTGCATTCTATGATTTCCACATTTTTATCGTTGTATTGCGGTATTCTTTCTGTCCGCTTTTCGTTTGCTCCTTGTGTGTAGCGTATTACTTTTACGGTGTATCCTTTTCGGGCTAAAGCTCGGGTCAGTTCAAATACATGTGTTGTGAAACCTCCCCAGAAAATAATATTCTTCATGTTGTTAATATTTGCTTATTATATACATTTGTATTTTGACAGGTAAATATGCCAGCACATAAAAAAACATGTTCTTCGACAAATTGTATTTATTTCTCAGTATGTATAAAAGAGAAATCTCTGATGAGAACAGTTTCTTCAGATAGTAATACTTTTCCTGATCACATAATACAGCACTGTCATTGATCATCTGGCCGTGGAGAAAAGATACACTGTTAATGCCTTTCATTAAAGACGGATACTCCTTGTGGTTCTTATATCTTGCACATAGTGAAACATCATACTCACGTATCTTGCAGAAGCAGTCGGCAAGATAAACGGCACGGTTGTGATTGTTGCGGAATGCGGCGAACGACTGTCCTTCGTATATGTGGTATGTATATGTAATGTCCGGCACTAACCGGCAACTGCGTGCAGCAAGGTTCACCTGATAGCTGAAAGACACATCCTCTACATGCACACCGGGAATACATCTTATATTGTTCTTTCTCAGAAACTCAGTGTTGTACAGCTTGTTCCACACTTCGGCAAGTATTTTGTTGTTGTGAACATATCGGAACCGTGCCACGCTCAGTTCTCCTTTGTCATGGACAACGACAGGAGTGTAAATATCCTTGACTATCAGTTTCCCGTCAAATGTCTTTCTCATTCGTGACGAAGCGATGAAGTCGACAGGAGTCTCCTCCATATATCCGACAAGTTTTTCTATACAGTCGGGTGCAATGACATCATCGCTGTCCATAAAGTATATATACTCGCCACGGGCATTGTCGATGGAAGTGTTGCGCGTGTCACCGAGTCCCTTGTTCACGACGTGGTCTATAATCCGAACCGCGTCTCTGCGCGTATGCCCGTTGACAACTTTTCGTACAACATCCATACTGTCATCGGTGCTCTTGTCGTCAACGATGATATATTCTATATCCGGATATGTCTGGTTCAGTGCCGACAGCAACGACGCCTCCACAAATCCGGAGACGTTGTATACGGGCATGGAGAGGGTTATTAGTGGCATGGAGTTATGTTTTTTGAAACATTTTTTATTTTTTTCTAAGTATATGTTGAAAATTAGTTTATATCAAATTTTTTGCGTATCTTTGTGTAAACACATAAAGACACATAGTTATCGCAAAAATCAAAGTTATACAACTGACCGACAGACAACGTCTGCAATTAGAAGAGGGCTTTCGCAAAGGCAAGAGCCACGCTTTTCGTATGCGATGCCGTGCTATTCTCCTGAAGGCCATCGGTTTTACCTCCAAGAAAGTTGGGGAGCAGACCGAAATGACCCATATATCCGTCAATTCCTGGGTGAAACGCTTCGAGGCAGAAGGAATCCATGGACTGGAGACACGTCCGGGGCGTGTACGCAAGCCGATAATGGATTGTACGGACGAGAAGAAGGTACGCAGAGCCATAGAGAACGACAGGCAGAGCATGAAGAAAGCGAAAGAGGCATGGCAGCAGGCTTCAGGAAAAGAAGCGAGCGACAGCACCTTCAGGGCTTTTTTATCCGCCTTGGCGCGGGATATAGACGTATAAGGAAACGTCCAAAGGGGAAACCCTCGCCGCAGCTCTATGCATATAAGAGCGAGAAGCTGCAAGAACTCGTACAACAGGAGAAAGACGGTCTCATTGACCTCTATTATGGAGATGAGAGCCACATCTGTACCGAGGGATATGTGCCATACGGATGGCAGTTCCGCGGTGAGGACATCTACATCCACTCTGAGAGAGGGCTGAGACTCAATATTTTCGGCATGATTAACCGACATAACCGATATGAAGGTTTTGCCACCACTGAGAATATGATCGCAGACAAGATCGCCGACTTTCTTGACAGACTTTCGATGCGAATCCGCAAAAATACGTTTGTCGTTCTCGACAATGCAAGCGTCCACAGATGCAGACTCATACGGGAACTTCGCCCGGTCTGGGAGAAACGTGGGATGTTCATCTTCTTTCTCCCTCCATATAGTCCACACCTCAATATCGCCGAAACACTTTGGCGGATTCTCAAGGACAAATGGCTCAGGCCTGCGGATTATATCTCCACAGATTCCCTGCTGTATGCAACAAACCGTGCGTTGGCAGCTATTGGTTCTGAACTCAATATCAATTTTGCCCATGCGGCTTAGTATAAATTAATTTTTACGACTTACTTATATATTTTGCCAACCATAAATGGAATATATCTATTCGCAAATAGAGCAAACAAGGCGCACACACTAATAGTTATTATAAATTGTATTCCTTTGTAAACGCTAAAAGATGGCATATATGGTTTGATAATTATATCACATATCCCTATTAATAAACAATTTAATCCAATGAAAGATATTGAGTTTTGTCCTATCCAACGTAGCAAACGTCCCATCTTATTTGATTCTGATTGAATGATGACAGACAAACCAACAATACCGGAAGTTCCTAAAAACGCAGTTATATATCCCCTTAATTCAATGTGGTTAAACATCAAATCCGTATGATTTTTTGTTATAATAACATACAACATTACTATGAACAATTGTGTTATTGCATAAACAAATGTTTTTTTTCTGTCTATGTCTTGATAAGAGGTGATAAAATCAAATTGCCTAGATAAAAAGCCAAGCCCATAAAATACATAGCATACAGGTATAGATGACAAACAATATGGAAAACTGATATTTGAAATTTCAAACCAACGTCCTATGAATAGAACTATGAATATATTGATTATATGAAAATAGGTATTGCTGTTTATTCTATTAACTATCCAAAACAATATTTCTACAATAAATAAATCAAGCAAAAACCAAATGGCAGGAGGCGGACCGTTATAAATGGTAGTTATATAATCAAAATCTGGTTTTTGTAAAAGAGACACAACCAATATTATAATGAAAAAACAAACATAAGGAACAAGAAGCTGTCTGAATCTTGTTTGTAAGAATAACGTGAACGTTTTCTCCCCCCCCCCCATTTTGTCATTGAATAAAAAGCCACTGAAAATCAGGAACATTGGCATGTGAAATTGAAATATAAATTGGCGAATTGGAAATATACTTACCATGTGTCCTATTACCATTAATAATATGCCTATGCCTTTTGCTATGTCTATATATTCAATACGGCTTTTATTGTACATCGTTATTCTGTTCATATATTATATGATGTGGAATATATTATAATATAACATGTCATAGTATGTTTATAAAAATAATATTTTACAGTTTGCTATATACTATATTTGTTGTTTTGTACTCTTGTTTATAATGGAATATATTGGGGTAAACAATATATTGCGTATTTGTTCTATAATAAATGCAATGGCTAAAATTAAAATGGCTAAGCATATATAGACAATTGTTTCGTTGGTTAATGAATACGAACAGTGTATTGTAGATACATATTCCGCTAATAACGGTCTTATCATATAATGTTCGTGTATAAGATATGCGGCAAGAACTGTTTTGCTTATCTTGTTTATATAGATATTGTTTCTTATATTCAGATTCCTGAAAAACATGAAAAGAGAAAATGCTGCTAAAATAACTATTGGGTTGTTGTATCTGTAAGATTTTATAACAAACATATTAATGCCCGACAGTAGTATATATATTATCAGCCAAATTCCCCCCCCCACTAAATATTGGAGCTTCTCATGTTTTAGTTCATCGTTATGTTGTAAATATTTATAAGTGCTTCTGCCGATTATATATATAAATACAAACTGCAAATAACTGTGTCCGGAGCTATTGTTTGGGTTTTTGAAAATATATCCAAAGTATACACAGATTAAAGAAAAAGCAAGAATGTTGTAAGACAAGTTTTTTGTATTTTCAATAGCTTTATTCAATAACGGGGCTGAAAGATATAGCATTATATATGTTGTGATGAACCACCATTGGTTGGTGCTTATCGGTAACAATATTTTTATAATGTCCCAATGTGCCCCTGTGATGTAATGTACACACAGCCCTGTGACAATGCTGTAGAATAAACATTGTAAGAAAAGCGTAATAATTGATTTCAGTTTAAATCGAATTCCCCAGTATCCGGAAATTAATATGAAACAATTTACGGCTACTGCTGTTAATGAGTAAATAGTGTCCTTTAATATAAATGGAGACACTCCGTTTTGTTCAACGGCAATATTTAGATGCCATAAAATTATCATGAACATACATAGGATGCGAAGTAGCTCTATATTTGAATTCCTCATATTCTGTGACTGGTTTTAATGCTTACAATAAGCATTATCATAAGTATTACTATAAATCCTAATGAGTAAACAACATTGATATTTCCGTTGGCAAAATATTGAAGTGAAAGCGTCCATAATGTAATAGGCAATATATCATGATTCTTTTTCAATGTTTTCATGCTTTTAAAGAACAGTTTTATAGGATAGCAAGTTCTCATAAAGAAGACAATTGCTCCAAACAAAATTCCCATTTCTGCATAGACTATTTGTGAGGACCATTCTCCAAGCATCCATGCTCCTCCGGTAAAGGCTTTTGCAGCAAAATTACTTCCAAAACCTATGCCGTAGCCCATAAAAGGAATATCTGCGACTTCTCCCATATTGTGCCAGAATATATAAGGCTCCAGTATTCTGGACAGGAAAATTCCGGACGTTCCTCCTTCATGTTCTGCTGCTGTTGTAAAACGATTTATCACGGGATCTAAAAGATACATATCACCAACCTTAATCTTTGATATTATAAATATGAGGAGCATCAAGCAAAGCAAGGAAAATAGAACTTTGAAGAAAGAGTTTCCTATTTTTGCAAAAGTCATAATTAAAGATACAAACAAAATTGTTATTGCAGACTGTAAAATAGTACCTCGTGACACACTTGTTATCAATGTAAGAACGACACAGGTTGTAAGAATAGGGAAGCCCAACTTGAATTCTAAAATTTGTTTTCTGTAATTATTGGAAAACATGACAACCGCAAATATGCATGTGACAATTGGATTATAATAGGAAGATCCTAAACAATGTGCAAATGTTCCGGGAGGACGGACAGCGCCATTTGCCGTACCGGTTCCTTCTGCTACCTCGCCACCTACTGCTGCGTTTATTATATTGTTGGGTGGAGTCAAGAACTGAAGTACGTATAGGACCGTCATCGGAATAAATACGATGCATAAGAATTGCATTATCTTTATAAGGTCTGTCCTGTTGAGGCGTTGTGACATTATGAATATAAATGGTATGTGGAAGAACCATATACGGAAACCATATAGTGCAATGGGTATGCTGTGATGTCCCATGGTTATTGCAGAAAATAAGGTGACCGCACCTATTGCCATGAACCCTTTTGCAAGGTTGCTTTTAAGATAACGCCCGTTCATTGAGGATATGACAATCCATATAACAATTGGCTCACGACACATGAACCATAGGTTTGATAGTCCCGGCATGAACCATTTGCGCATAGCTCCTTCTATGAAAATAAGGAACAAGTATATCCAGAAGGCTTTCTTGTATTTGTCAAGAGAGCGATAATATGTTCTGAAATCTTTTATAATCGACATCTTATATATTTAATTACTTCCCGATAATCCATTTGGCTTTTTTATTCACAAGAAACACAGATAATATGGATAAAGAGAATACTATTATAACTTCTGATATTTTATATGGTATTTTTTAATTTATGTAATTAATGTATTCTCAATTACGATATACATATATGAGGTGTAGACCTTTATAGCAAGGCTATTATTCTCAGTTTTATATTATTGAACATTTTCAATATAATTTTTCTTTCATAATTATTTAATCCTGTAAACAGTATTATTAAAGATAATATTATGCAGGATGCTATTACAACTTCTATTAGTCCTGTTAAATTATATCTAAAATAGCTGTTGACCAACGATATCGAATAATATGCAGCTGCTATTACAAGTATTGGTTGAAAAATGCATGCCCAGGCAAATTTTCTTAAAGATAATGAAGATATTTTTGAGAATGCGTATATCCTATATAATGCTACTGCAGTTTCAATAGAAAGAAGAAATACGGCAAATGATTGTGAAGTTGTATTTGTCAGGTGTGGTATGATATAAAGTAAGCCAATAGCAATTATATAGATAAAATCAGCAACAAGAAGAAATCTTTTGATATTACCTGTGGCAAGTGCTCCGGTGATTACGGGGCACGTTATGGCGTAGATCATGCTGATAAACAGAAAGATACTTACATACAAGGCGGTGCCCTCGGGAACATCGCCTAACCACAGTGACAGTATCTGATTGCACCTTACCCATATGGGCACGGCGATGAAAGCAAGAAGGTATATTTGCATTCTGCTGCCTTCGTATATTAGTTTCAGCGATTTGTCGGTCTCGCCGTTAGAGTAGGTCTTGATAATCTGTGGCTCAATGGCTTTCTGCACGTTCTGCGAAAAAGCGAGTGCTGATGTCCTTACCTGTGTTGCTATGGAGAAAATGCCGTTCATAACAACACCAAAATTGATGTTGAGTAACACGTTGAAACCTTGTGCGAACAGCATCACCATAATACCGTCAAGCAATGAGTAGCCGGTGAATTTACCAATCTCGGACATGTGTGATCGGTCTATTATCAGTCTGAACTTTGACTCTTTGAAGTTATGCCTGCAATATATTTGATAGGTTAGACGTATGCCGACACTCACGGTGGCGAGAAAAAGTCCGTAGAAAAACAGCCGATTGTGGTTTATAAATCCAATGGCATATACAGCTGCCAGATTCATCAAGACTTGAAATATCGATATATACGCAAAGGCGTTCATCCTTTCGTGGGCAATAATCAAGGCATTATATGGAATGCTTATAAGATTAACGACACATGTTATTATTGAAAATTGAAATACCCAGTTGGCTGCAATGATGCTTCTTTCCGGTATTTGTATTTTGTTATTGAGAAACCATAGTCCGATGCTTTCAAGCAGTATGAATGATAATAAGGCAAAAATGAAGACTACATTCATACAACTACAGAAGGTCTTTTGAATGTTAGATTCGTTTTTACCTAATTCAAATGCCATAAACCGATTGATAGCGTTTGTCAGTCCTCCGCCAAAAATGGCGAACATAGAAATCACTCCACCTACGATACCGTAGGTACCATAATCTTCTATACCAAGATTTTGTAAGACCAATCTTGTGATATAGAGATTTATCCACATGGTGAACAACATACGCAAAGCCAGTACAGCGGTGTTTTTGGCAATGCGCTGTTTGTTGAAGTTCGTTTCTGTCATTATTGAGGTTTGTAGGTATAGGTGTGTCTCAGCTTCTTAGGCAAGCCCCAAATGAACTTCATTATCAGATAGAACATCTTGTCGAAAGGCATACAGTGTGGTTCGTTTACCTTTACTTTCTGCCCGATGTTCCAATTGCGCACAAAAAGTTTGTCGAAATATCTCAGGTAAGCCTCTTGGAACCATGAGCCTATTACGAAGTTATTGCGCACGATGAGACGCTTTATGGCATTGTCTTTCTCTACCCAGCCGGGAACGGTCTCGGGCTTTCCGCCGGCATTGACCATCCAGCGGTATGTGGCAAGAGGATAACCGCGCAGCCAACGGACACTGTGATAGTGTGCAAGCTTTACATGGAAGTGAAAATCAAGAGACGGATAGAAGTCGGGATTGAAACCGCCAATCTCATATACAACATCCCTGCGGAGAGTCATTCCGCATGGGGCATGAAGGTGACAGCCGGTAAGATAGTCTTTTTCTTTTAATGTCATCACTTTTATATCGCATGTCTTACGTTCCGGATGAACGTTGCCCATATTCCTCATACTGTTATAACAGTTATAGAAGCACACTGCCTCGTTGTCGGCTGCGACGATATTAGCCATATTACGCATGAAATCCGGATATAGCATATCGTCGTCATGCAGCATTACAACCCATTTTGTTCTGGCGAGCTGATACAACTTGTTCCAATTGCCCGTCATCCCTGTATTTTCTGTATTCTTATAATAGGCAATCTGCGGCAGACGGTATTTTTCTTTCATTAGACGCTCCGTTTCGTCATCGCGTGCAGGATTGTTGTCTACTACAAGTATCTCGTAATCTGTAAATCCTTCTTGATTGATGCAACTGTCTATTGCAAACTGCAACAGGTCCGTACGGTTATATGTAGGTATGGCTATGGTGTATAGAGGTGCTTCGTCCTTTTCCCATGTGAACACAGGAATGGACGCAACTTTCTCTATTTCCGCCATGTTGTCACGGTCGTCGTAACGACATTTTATTTCCTCTATCATGACTTTAGTATGTATCTATGACATCGATTATTCTGACAGACGGTGTGAAACCTGTATAGTGGTACAGTTTGTTACCGTCAAGTGCCAGATGTTTCATGCCTGTATCAACCCGTCCAGCTGATCCGAAACAACCTTGCGGAACAGTTGTCCCCATTGCCTTGTGAATGAGTGTGACTATCTCCTTTACGGTCATGACTTCTTTTCCTTCCACATTGTATATACCTGATGCAAGTCCTTTTCTTATTGCAAGCTCAAGCATCAAAGGTATTTCGCTGACGTGAATATACTGGCGTGTCTGGTCACCTGCCGTGAAATGCAGTTCCTCATTTTTGCGGATTGCATTTATTGTGTAGGGTATGAGCCGCAGGGAATTCTCACCCTTCCCGTAGATTGTGGGAAGGATGAAGTGCCAGTGGCGGAAATCGTGCTTGTATGATGCGACGAACCGGCTGAGCATGCGTTTGCTTATTGTATAGTCGTTGGGTGCCGGAGCTGTAGATATCAGGATATCTGTCTCGGTAAAAGTCCGTGTTTCTTTTGTCTCGCCCATTTCGAAGAATGAACCGAATGTAACAAATCTGCCCTTATAATCAACTTCTTTCAGCTTGTTACAGATAGATACCGGAACCTTAACATTAAGATTGTATATAAGATTCAGGTTTTCTTTTAAGTTGGATTGAATGCCCGCACCTGTTGCATATATGATAATGTCACTTGAGAACAATGTGCTGTAGTCAAGTGTATCATCGGTAAAGTTTACTTTATAAAAATTATTATATTTATGGTTGACAGGCGGCTCCAGTCCATACATGTCCAGTTCACATCCTATTTCATTGAAATGTATTGCTATGGCAGTTGATAGAAAACCGTTTGTGCCAAGTATTGCAGCTTTCATCGTTATTGGGGATTTGTGTTAACAAACTGTTCTATTTCCTTTACACACAGTGCATATACATCTTCGTCCTTGTATCGTTTATACCAGTCGGTGACAAGTTCCATGCACTGTTGCATGTTCATGCGCGGTTTCCACCCCAAACGGCTTTTTGCCTTGTTTATGTTAAGCATCAGCAGCTTTGCCTCGTGCGGAGCGTCTGTGTCGGATAAATCCCGAAGTGTCCCGGTGCCATAGTTCCTGATAACTTCGGTTGCAACATCCCATACCGTAGATACGGAGTCGGCTTCGGGACCGAAGTTCCAGCCTTCGCAATATTCCGTAGGCTCATACCACTGTTTCATTGCAAGAAGCATGTAGCCGGACAGCGGCTCGAGGACGTGTTCCCACGGGCGTACGGACTTGGGCGAGCGTATGTCTATGGGCTTGTCGGCTTCAAGTGCACGTATGCAGTCGGGGATAATGCGGTCGAGTGCCCAGTCGCCGCCGCCGATGACATTGCCTGCACGTACGCTCGACAAAGAGACGGTATGCTTTGTGCCGTAGTCGGCAGGGTTGAAGAAAGAACGTCTCCATGATGATATCGCAATTTCGCATGCACCTTTTGATGAAGAGTACGGGTCGTAACCTCCGAAGGCGTCTGTCTCTACATAACCGTCAGTCTGTTCTTTGTTCTCATAACATTTGTCGGTTGTTATCATCACTCCCACTTTAACACTGTCTGTTGCACGTATGGCTTCCATAATGTTAATGGTACCCATGACATTCACCTCGTATGTCTCCACGGGTATGTCATAACTCAGTCTCACCAATGGCTGTGCGGCAAGGTGGAAGACAATTTCCGGGCGGTACTCGGCAAAGATTTCTTTCATCTTCTTGCCGTCGCGTATGTCGGCACGTATGTCTGCCTTTATCTTTTTTCCGATGCCGGAAAGGACATAGTTGTCACGTTCTGTAAACGGGTCTTGGGCTATTCCTATAACCTCGGCACCCAGTTCATGGAGCCATATCGACAGCCATGAGCCTTTAAATCCCGTATGTCCAGTTATCAGAATGCGCTTGCCCCTATAGAAGTTATTAAAGATATCAATCATTGTGTATATGTTTTATTTCCAGATTTTCCATGGAGCACGGTTGTTTTCCCACATCTTCTCCATCTCCTGATTGTCGCGGAGCATGTCCATCGGCTTCCAGAAACCGCGGTGTTTATAGGCATGCATTTTGCCGTCCTTGACAAGGTTTACAAGTGGTTCACGCTCGAATATCACGGAATCTGTCCCGTCCGGAATATAATCAAACACTTCCGGCTCGCATATAAAGAAGCCTGCATTTATCCAGTTTCCGTCACCGTCGGGCTTTTCCTCAAAAGACAATACTTCGTTTGTACTCGGATTGATATGTACCGATCCGAACCTTCCGGACGGTTTGTATACGGTCATGGATATCGCTTTGCCGCTTTCTTTGTGTGCCTTGATTGTATCCGTAATGTCAAGATCGGTAACACCGTCGCCATAAGTCAGGCAGAAAGCCTCGTTACCTATATATTTCTGTATACGTCTTAACCTGCTTCCGGTCATGGTGTTCATGCCTGTATCCACAATTGTCACTTTCCAGTTTTCGGAGTGGTTCTCAAGAATTTTCATGCTGTTGTCCGACAGATCTATTGTCATGTCGGTGTTGTGCATGAAATAGTTCATGAAATACTCCTTTATGACATATTGTTTGTAACCGGCACAGATGATAAAGTCGTTTATGCCGTGTGCGGCATAAATCTTCATTATATGCCACAATATAGGCTTGCCGCCGATTTCAATCATCGGTTTGGGCATGTATTGGGTCTTTTCGCTGAAACGTGTTCCAAGACCTCCGGCAAAAATTACAGCTTTCATAAGATGTTTATTTGGAATGTTCTGTGCAGAATTCTTTTATGGACTGTATCATCCAGCCGAGCATGTCGTTTGTCATACCAGGATATACTCCGATCCAGAAACCGTTGTTCATTATGAAGTCGGTATTCTTAAGTTCTCCTACAACGCGGTAGCCCTCGCCTGTCCGGCGCATCTCGTCAAATGCGGGATGCTTTATGAGGTTTCCGGCAAACAGGTTGCGTGTCTGTATCTTGCGGCTCTCAAGAAAACCGGTAAGTTCGTTACGCGTAAATCCGGCATTCTCTTCAACTGCAATAAGGAAACCGAACCAAGAAGGGTTGCTGTTGTCCTCGGCAACAGGAAGTATCAGTCCGGGAACATCCTTAAGCCCGTCGTACAGTGTCCTGTAGTTGGCACGCCGTGCCTTGACAATACTGTCAAGTTTTTTTAACTGTGCACATCCTATGGCAGCCTGCATGTCGGTTATTTTAAGATTGAACCCGAAATGGCTGTATACATATTTATGGTCGTATCCTTGCGGAAGTTCGCCGTATTGTCCGGTAAAGCGCAATTTGCACGTGTTGTCGACGCCGCCCACGCACCAGCAGTCGCGTCCCCAGTCGCGAAAAGAGCGTATTATCTTGTCCAGCATAGGGTCGTCGGTATATACGGCACCGCCTTCTCCCATGGTCATGTGGTGGGGTGGGTAGAACGATGATGTGCCTATATGTCCCCATGTACCGGTTTTCTTGGTAACTCCATTCAGTGTGTATTCAGAACCGAGTGCATCGCAGTTGTCTTCGATGAGCCACAGACCGTGTTTCTCGCAGAAAGCCAGAACGTCTTTAAGATTGAACGGGTTGCCCAATGAGTGAGCTATCATAACCGCCTTGGTCTTGTCGCTGTAAGCATCTTCAAGCCGTGCGGTATCTATGTCGAATCCCGGCAGGCATACATCCACAAACACAGGAACGGCACCGAACTGTATTATAGGGTTGACAGTCGTGGGAAATCCAGCCGCTACGGTTATGACCTCGTCGCCGCGTTTAATCCTTCTGTCGCCGAGCTTTTGTGATGTCAGTGCATAGAATGCCAACAGGTTGGCAGATGAACCGGAGTTTGTAACGGCACAATGCTTCACTCCGAGCCACTTGGCAAGGTTTGTTTCGAACTTGTGCGCCCATGGACCGGCTGTAAGCCAGAAATCAAGTGACGAATCAACGAGATTTACAATTTCTTCATCATCAAAATAACGCCCTCCGTAATTTACGAAAGACTTGCCCGGAACGAATTCCTTTTTTGCAGCATGTACCTCTTTGTAATATTCACGGGTAAGCTCAAGAATTTGTTCTTTTAGTTCTTCTTTCTTAGACATAGTCTCTAAATCTTTATATAAATTAATGTGTGGACTTCAATGGGGATGTGTCAAAATTAAATATATGTCCCTACTCAGATGATTGCTTATTTTGAACACCCTCATGAGTTTATCTTATTTTATATATGGAATGTCGGCACATTATGATACAGTATGCCTGTTTATGTGAGTAGGGATGTAAAAAATTAATTTATGGTATACAACCCAATATAGACATTTTGTAGTTGCCTATATATTGAGTTGTTAAGATTTAATGTGTCTGTTGATGATTATGGCTGTCCGCTAAAACTTATAAAAGCAATATTATTATATCTTATAGCAGTACCTCATAATCTTCCTCAAGTATTTCTGCATCTAGTGTTTCTTCGTCTGACAAATTCGGAGAAGATATCCGGAAATCGTGCCATACTCGGTTAAGTATCTGCATTATACAATCATATTCTGCGTTGTTATATTTTTGACGGTATGACATGGCTTGCTTAATCCAATATTCTATTTTGCTTATGAATGTAGTGAAATCGCAGGCGGACAATAATGAATGAAGATATTCTTCCATCGCTTTGATATCAGTAACAGGCGTGTATGGAAAATCGCTTTCTGATTTTATCAACTCATTGAAGTCATCTGTGGATAAAGGCTCGCATAACCTAATTATACCTCCTTCTTGTGATTTGTCTTTGAACCAGCGTTTTACACGCTGTATAACATTCGGGCAGAATATGAAAAAACATGTTTCGTTTATCGGTATATTGCAACCAAGAATATCTTTGGTATGGCTGACTTTTTTCTCCAATACCGTCTTTGACAGATTTCTTTCGCTCTTGTAATCCATTCTCAATTCAATCAAGAGAAGTCTCGGACTGCAGAATTTATTGTCAGCATAGTTTTTTATTCCCATTACGGCATCCATTGTATGCTCCTTGCTGCCGTGGCATATCTGTGTTTCATAAGCATCCATGTCAAGGCAACAAATGTTTTTGTCAAAGAAATCTTTGCCGGGATAGTCCTTCTTTGACACACCGTCAAGTGTATTGCCACATTTGCTATATAATGAATGTCTTGTAATTATACTGTTGTCAAATGCCAGTTCCGCCATATTGCTCTATACGCTCGTATGCAATGTTGAATGACTTGAATATGTCTTCTATATCATTCCCGAGGTCACGGTATGAATATTTGTATGGAGTTTCTGATGATTCGGCAATGTAGAAACGTGTGACATCTGTCAATTCTTCTTTTCTTGATATAGCCTGTATTGCTGCTACCATATCCGGATTGTGACTTGCCACCATTATCTTTACTCCGAGTTCTTTGTTGAGCAAAACCAGCAGACGGGCAAATTCTACGATCCACTGTGGGTGCAGATGGGCTTCCGGTTCGTCTATCATCAAGAGCGTATTGCTGTTAAGGTGTCCGTTCTTCAGTAATCGCTGTATATAAGCGAATGCCTTAAATCCGGTTGCAACGTCATCCAGCTTTATGTCCAGTCCGTCTTCGCGTATATAGCGCAGTTCATTTTGGTTGAAGTCATCCTTGCTTACTTGAACGTGTCCTTTGATTAGTTTCTTTATCCTGCGTTCTATTTTTAATGATGTATCGGACGTTTGCATGTCTTTTGCCTGATACATCATCAGGTCATTGAGATTGTCCCAAAACTTGTTGTCGTATGCAAACTCTTCAGATACAGCCATTGGAGTGTCTACATATATGGCCTTGTTCAGGTTGAACAGGTTGCCCACTCTGTTTTTCTTGAAGAGTTTCACTTCCTCTTCTTCAAGCTGTATGTTTACCGGCGGTTTGTCTTTTATTACGTATGTTGTGTGCAGAACTGAGAAGAAGCGTTCCTTGCTACGTTCTTCCTTGTCCTTCATGTATTTTTCAAACAATTTGCTTATCTGCTCATTTTGTAGAAGTCTGAAATGCTCCAGTTCATCGTCAATATTGTCATAGTCGCCAATCTCAATATTCAAGTATCTGAGCATACGCTCTTTTACTCTCTCGGAAGGCTTTTGTTTCAGATAATCCGACAGTATTTTAATGAATCGGTCAAGTATAGTTTCGAATATCGATATTGCACTGTCAATGTTTTCCGGATTTTCATTGTGGAATAGGCGTCTGAGCTTTTGTCCTCCCTCATTGAAGAGGGTGTTGCCGGCATTATCGCTGTACCGGTCTATATCGCGGCTCACCATGTTCAGACTTCTTGTTATTTCCAGTATGCTCCTTATGAACGAGTTGTATATGTATACATCAAAATGTTCGGCTCCGTTTACAAGATAATAAAGCCATTTAGACAGAGTGCTTTTACCGCATCCGTTTTCACCGGACAGTACAGTAATCCCGTCTATTGCGATGACCGCTCTTTTTACTGCATGATAATCATGAAGTGAATATACATACCTGCTCATATAACATCGTGTGAGTAAAATGTTTTTATATATGCAAAGATAGCATTAATATTTCATAATGGTATGTATGCATCGGTGTTTTTTGAAAACTTTGGCTATTCTTATGTTTTTGGAAGTATCAATAAAACCATGTCTATTCACTCCTCAAATATCTCCGTCTCTTCCCTGTACCATTCTTTGTAAGACTGCATGGATGCGACCTGTGCGGTGATTGCTTTATATTCGCAGCTGCCTTCTGAGGTATTGTCTTTGTCGAGCAATGTGTCCACAACGGTGGTTGTGGTGTATGCGATGATTAGTGGAGACGGGAGGGCGGGTATCTGCATGGCGGAGGTGTCGCAGGGCATGCCGGTCTCCGTCAGGAGATAGGCGGACATGTTGAATGCCACCCAGTAGTCGCCGGTGTGGTAGAGGTGTATTGTTGATGTGTTTTCTGTCTCGTGGCGTATTATTTCCGGGAGCATTGTTTCCAGGAGATTGTCCAGTTGCTGTGCCGGTGTCTGCGCTTGATGTTCTTTCATGTTGTTCATGATTATGCGTTTTGGATTTTCCGGAGAAAGCATTGGGGGATGTATGATGTCGCCACGGCACATACGCCATGTATCGACACGAACAGGCGGCGGTTGCCTCTTATGCGGCGGATGTATCCTTCGGCTCCCTTGAACACTCCGTCGACGACTTTTACACGGTCGCCTTTTCTGAAAAAACTGTCGTCTGCCCCAAAGTATTCCAGTCCGCTCTCGCCCGATGAGCATACGAGCATGAAGATGTTCATTTCTTTCTCGGGAATGGCGTATGGTTTTTTGCCCATGTCGGTGCTGCTTGTATAGACAAAAGCCTTGTTATATAATAAGGTGTTGACGCGTTGGGCAAATGCAGGTGCCGAGCGGAAGAATATCAGCGAGTTTATCATGGGCTTGCGCTCATGACCGTTTCCTTGTGTTTCGCAAGGAATGTATGTGCTGATGCCGCATCCATTGAGTGTCTCTTCTACGTCGAATACTTTGTTGAAGAACACTTTCAGAGCATACCAATGGCTTTCTTCCTGTTCCACTTGTGTTGTTTCTTGATTATAACGTTTGTTCAGTGTGGGCATACCTTCCATTCCTGCGTATGACGTTTGGGACATCATTCACAGCACGGGAAGTAATATCCGTATTTGTTCTTTTTTATTAAAAACTCTCGGAAAACCGATTTCATGCCTGGATCCAAGCTGAAAATTCGTACCTCCTGATTGTCCGTCTCTTGATAAGAGATGTATCGACGGGTGCAAAGTTATTAAAAATAATTTAAATACAGTGAATATTAGCACGTTAAAAATAGAACTTCTATTTCAACTGACACATTATTATATAGCATCATAATGTATTTTAACTACTTATATTTTATTGATAATCAAAGGATGTTGCCGTCGATACATCTCTTATCAAGAGTTTTATCCATCACTATTCTGTAATTCGTCCAATATCTTTTTGTTTGCTTTGTCCGTTTCCGAAGTGTCGAGTGATGCAAGATATATTCGTGTTGTCGCTTCCGAGTCATGCCCCATACACTCACATATCACCGACAGTGGGATGTGCCTGCTGTGTGCAATCGACGCCCATGAGTGGCGCGCCACATACATTGTCAGCGGCTGTTCGCATCCCGTTGCCGTCATGATTTGTTTCAGTTTGTTGTTTATAAGGTGCTGTACGTTCCGGTATTGTCTTGTGACATCCGTCTTTTCTGTTATTATGGGCAGCATATATCCGTTGGTGTTTGACGGATACATGTCGACGATGTCCTGCATGCACTGTTCCCATTTTATGTAAAGACGCTGTCCGGTCTTACGTCTTCTATACGGCAGAAGACCGTTCTTAAGGTCGTCTTTTCTCAGAAAAGCCATGTCGATGAATGACATTCCGCGTGTGTAGAAACTGAACATAAACATGTCGCGTGCCAGTTTCAGCGAAGGCTCGTCCGGCAGTTCCACATTCTTTATGCGCCTTATGGTCTGCATTGTCACAGCCCTTTTCATTGTCTTCTCCACTCCGGTGTATACCCGTTTGAAGGGATGCTGCTTTTTGACAAGCCCTTTTTCCACGGCTCTGTTGTATGTCGCCCGCAGTATGCGCATGTAGAACGAGCTTGTGTTGCGGCAGACGCCTTTCGACTTGAGGTATGTCTCGTATTGCATCATCATGTTGTTGTCTATTTCGCCCGGCAGTATTTTGCGGTTGCCGGCAAATCTCATGAAACTGCGCATTGCAGACAGGTATGTCTCTGCGGTGCGCGTGCGTCCGGCGCGTTGCAGACTGTTTGCTGTGGCGTTCATAAGTCCGTATATGCAGTGCTCGTCGTTGCTGTTGCGGAACATGCTCACTATGTCGTCTGCCCCGAATCCCTTTCCCATCTTGTCCAGCTGTTGCATTATGCTTCCGATAAGCTTTATGTCTGTTTCGATGCTTTTCCTCACACGGTTTATATATTCCGTTCTTTCATTGTTGTGCGTTGTCGCGCGCGGCATTTCTGTACGTCGGTCCCATTCGTCGGTACGTATCCTGTATGATGTTCTTATTGTTCCCGACGTGTTGTTGTGCATGATTTTGTAACACACAATTCCCTCCGTTCTGTTGCCGGAGCATGTTTTCAACCTTGTTCTTAATGTTTCCATATTGTGATAATTAATGTGGATGCAATATAAGGCTTGTCATAAAAAATGCCAACGTGCATGGTTGTAGATGTTAAAATAAGGAGATAAGGGGAGGAGGCATAAGGAGATAAGAGGAGATAAAAGAAGATAGAGGGAGATAGAAGACAAATGTCCTGTTGCTTATTTCAAAGCTATTGTCCTTTATCTTCTGTGGCGCAGCCACGTATCTCCTTCTATCTTCCTCTATCTCCTTATTCATCAGTCCTTTATCTTACGTGGCGCAAGCCACATATCTTCCCTTATCTTTCCCATATCTCCTTGTCTTGATTTCCTCTCATCGCACCCCGTTTTACAGCCGTTATGTAACGTCTTGAAAATCAAGATGATACCTTTTACTTTCTAAAAGGGCACCTTTCAGCCTCCGATATGCCGCCTTTCAGGCTCTAAAAGGGCACCTCTTGCATTGCGAAAGATGTCCTTTCGGGTGCACATGGGTTGTACGTTGGTGTCGTATAAACCTTTTTTGTTTAATCCAAAATAGACATTAAAATACATTTGTTTGATATTTTTAACCAAAATATTAGGTCGTATAATATATTTTTAGTATTTTTGCCGTATGTTAAACTGTAATCATTCAAAGAAGTGAAAAGAAACTGTTTATTGCTATTGATGGTTCCGTTACTGTTTTCCGGTTGTAAACTCAGTCTGAAAGCATTTGAGGATGACGATAAGGCTTTGGTGGAAGTGGTGCGCTATGACCGTCTTGAGAGCCAATATCTTACCACCGGAGACTTTTCTGCCTTGCAGCAGATGAACACCGACTATCCCATGGAGACGCGCACACTGATAGAAGATGTGTTGAGAATAGGCGATGTGAGCGATCCTAAGATAAACAAGCGTTTTCTTACGTTCTATCAGGACTCTGTTTTGCAGAGGCTTATTTCAGATGCCGAACTGCAATATGCCAATATGGATGATGTCAATACCGGGTTGTGCGATGCTTTTGCACGCCTGCGCATGTTCCTGCCCACTGTGTCGGTGCCCGATGTGTATGCACAAATAGGCGCTCTCGACCAGAGTATCGTGATAGGTAACAATACCATCGGCATTTGTCTCGACAAGTATCTTGGCGAGAACTATTCGCTGTATAAGAAATACTACGATGCAGAGCACCGTAAGACAATGACGCGCGACAACATCGTGCCGGACTGTCTTAACTTTTATCTTCTCAGTCTATATCCGCTGTCCGACTCGGAGACACGTCAGCAGATAGACCGCGACCTGCACATGGGCAAGATGCAGTGGGTGTGCAACCTTGTGCTTGAGAAGAAATTCTTTGACACACGCTATGTGCAGATTGTAGACAATTATATGTCCAAGTACAAGTCCATGCCCATAGAGACGTTGCTGAAGAATACCGACTACAGGGAAATGAAGAAAGATATTAAGATTTAGACAGTGGGGCGGCATGTCAGAGTGCCGTCTGTCATGGTAAATGTATGCCGGATGATATCTTCCGATGCAGATAATGGTTTGTCATATTTTTTGTCTGCACGGTGATACATCCGGTATTTTGTATAAACAGGTATTCGATATTGGTCGTATCAGTCCGGCTATGGGCACATACTACCTTGCCGTGCCCCTGTTTTCTTGAGGTGGTTGGCAAGCAGATTGGCAAACTCGTGGTTCTTAAGTCCCCAGTCAGGGGCGATAAGAAGCTCTTTCGGCGACTGCGACACAAAGCGTTCCAGCACCATGTCTTTGCGCAGGTGTTGTATGTATCGGGTTATCAGACTTATGTATTCTTCTGCCGTGTACGTGTGGAAAGGATGCGCGGCGTATACCTCTGCAAGTCTTGTTCCGCGTATTATCTGCATCTGATGTATCTTCAGTATGTTCAGTTTTGTGGCAGATATCAGCGGTGCCTGCCTCAGACTCTCCTCCGCATCTTCTCCCGGCAGTCCGATGATGATGTGCCCTCCCGTCGTTATGCCGCGCTCCACGGTTCGTTCTATCGTGCGGCATGCACACTCGAATGTGTGCCCGCGGTTTATGCGGCGCAGCGTTTCGTCGTTTGCCGACTCTATCCCGTATTCCACAATCATGAACGTCCGGCGGTTAAGCTCTTCCAGATAGTCGAGCAACTTGTCGGGCATGCAGTCGGGGCGTGTGCCAATCACTATCCCCACCACATCTTCCGTGTCGAGTGCCTCCTCGTACATGCGTTTCAAACGCTCCACACTTCCGTATGTATTAGTATAAGCCTGGAAATATGCCAGATATTTCATGTCGGGATATTTGCGTGCGAAAAACTCTTTGCCCGCTTCTATCTGGCTGCGTATGGAGCGCCCCGTGTCACAGTATGACGGGTTGAAGGTGCGGTTGTCGCAGTATATGCAGCCTCCGCGCCCTATGCTTCCGTCGCGGTTGGGGCACGACAGACCGGCGTTTATCGATATCTTCTGCACACGGAACGGGAACTGCGAGCGGAGCCATGTGCCGAAGTCATTGTATGGTGTGTTGTTGTCGTTCATCTTTCAAACAGCTTGTTGTAAATGGCAATATTGTTGCAGCCGTAATGCCGCGTGTCGTTGCAGGTCATGCACGGTCGGGTGGCTGCTTTGCCCTTTTACACCATTATTAATTATAAATTATCAATTATAAATTACCAACGGGCATTGCAAATATAACCAAAAAAAACTATCTTTGTGGCACTAAACAACAATAAAAGCAATGAAAAGACTATTTATAATGTGTGTTTCATTTGTCATGGGCATGGCGAATATAGCCTCTGCCGACAACATCAGACTTGAAGATGTAACGGGCGGAAAGCTTCGTGCCACGTATATCAGTGCCGTTACTCCGCTGCCCGACGGCGACAGCTATGCCTGTATCGACTCCAACGGAAAGAAGATTGTGTGCCACTCGTTCCGCACGGGACAGCAGACGGGAGTGCTGTTCGATGCCGACAACACCGTGGGAGAGAAGATAGAGAGTTTCGACAACTTCATCATGAGTCCCGACGGAACCAAGATGCTTATACAGACCAACACCGTGCGCATATACCGCCGTTCGTTCACCGCCGTCTATTATATATATAATATAGGTACGCGCAAGCTTGAACGCCTGTCCGACTACGGACCGCAGCAGTCGCCGGTATGGTCGCCCGACGGCAATCTCGTGGCGTTTGTACGCGACAACGACATATACCTTGTCAAGCTGCTCTATGGCAATGCGGAGAGCAGAGTGACTAAAGACGGAAAGAAAAACGAGGTGATAAACGGAATCCCCGACTGGGTGAACGAAGAAGAGTTCGGTTTCAACACCGCCCTTACGTTCAATGCCGACGGCACCGTGCTGTGCTGGATACGCTATGACGAGACCAAGGTTCCGGTATATTCGCTCCAGATGTTCAAGGGCATGAAGCCCGCACGCGATGAGTATTCGGTGTATCCCGGAGAGTATTCTTATAAGTATCCCAAGGCGGGACAGCAGAACTCAACCGTCTCCGTGCACAGTTTTGACATTCTGTCCAAGCAGACACGCAAGCTGCAGGTGCCTGTGGATGCCGACGGATACATACCCCGAATAAAGCCTACGGGCGATGCGCAGAACATAATAGTATATACGATGAACCGTCATCAGGATGTATTGTGTCTGTATTCTGTCAATCCCAAGAGCACCGTCAGCCGCCTGCTCATAAAAGAGAGCGTGCCTAAATATGTGAAGGAAGAGGCAATGGAGGGCATACGCATTGTCGGAAACAATATCCTTGTGCCGAGCGACAGGGACGGATATGTGCAGCTTTATCTTTATGGCATCAACGGACAGTTGCAGCGAAGACTGACAACGGGCAACCGTGATGTCACTGCCCTCTACGGATTTGACGAGAAGACGGGCGACGTTTATTATCAGGCGGCAGGCAGAAGTCCGATGAACCGCGAGGTGTATGTCACGCGTAAAAACGGCAAGACAGAGTGTCTCACGCCGCGCGAGGGCTGGAATAATGCCGTGTTCAGTACCGGATGCAAGTACTTCATCAACCAGTGGAGCGACATGAACACACCGTTTGAATATACCGTTTGCAGCAATTCGGGCAAGAAACTGGCGCAGCTCGAGGACAACGGTGCACTGAAAAACAAGCTCTCGGCATATAGCTTGCCCCATAAAGAGATGTTCTCTTTCACCACCTCGGAGGGCGTGAAACTTAACGGTGTGATGATAAAACCCGCCGGTTTTGACGCCGGAAAGAAGTATCCCGTCATCATGTGGCAGTACAGCGGACCGGGCAGCCAGCAGGTTGTTAACTCATGGAACCTGGGTTCGATGGGGCAGGGCGCCCTTTATGATGCTTATCTTACCGAGCAGGGATTTATCGTTGTGTGTGTAGACGGCAGAGGAACGGGCGGCAGAGGATCCGAGTTTGAGAAGTGTACGTATCTCAGTCTGGGCGACAAAGAGTCGAAAGACCAGGTCGAAACGGCGCTCTATCTCGGTTCGTTGCCATACGTGGACAAAGACAATATTGGAATATGGGGTTGGAGCTACGGCGGATTCAACACGCTGATGAGCATGAGCGAGGGACGCAAGGTGTTCAAGGCGGGAGTGGCTGTTGCGCCTCCCACCGACTGGCGCTTTTACGACACGGTATACACCGAGCGCTTTATGCGCACGCCAAACGAGAACCCTCAGGGATATGACGACAATCCGATAAACCGTGCGGACAGGCTCAGCGGCGAACTGTTGCTGTGTCACGGACTGGCAGACGACAATGTACATCCGCAGAACCTGTATGAATACACCGAGGCACTTGTGCAGGCTGACAAGGATTTCAAGATGAATGTGTATACCAACCGCAATCATAGCATCTATGGAGGAAAGACCCGCACGCATCTGTTGCGGCAGATAGCGGAGTTCTTCAAGGACAAGATGAAGAGATAATGGGTATGCAATGAGTTGCAAAACTACTGAAATTTTAAAGAAAAGAACAGAATAACAATTATACTAAAGGAAATGAAAACATTTGGATTTATTGCCGTAACGACTTTCTGTATGATGCTTTTTGCACAGCAAACAGAAGCAAAGGACGTTACGATTACAGTGAAGAACAATGCCGATGTGCAGCGTCAGGAACTTGTGGAGGTAGACGCCGCAAGTGTTTACAAGACGCTCGGAATAGGCAAAGGCGAGCCTTTTATCGTAAGGAATGCGTTGGGACAGGAGGTTGCAGCACAGGTTACATACGACGGTAAGATACTCGTTGACGCTGCCGTGCGCCCCATGGGAACGGCGGTATTTACCATAACAAAGGGCACACCGAAGCCGATGAAGACATTTGTATGCGGCAAACAGTATCCCGAACGTGTGGACGATGTGGCATGGGAGAACGACCGTACTGCCTATCGTGTGTACGGACCGGCACTTCAGCGCTCGGGCGAAAGGGCATTCGGAGTGGACGTATGGGTGAAGAACACTCCCGACCTTGAGGTTGACAAGCGGTATGTCACCGAGCTGTCAAACCACCACAAGATACAGGAACTGAAGAAAGCAGGTAAGGACAGAGAAGCTCTTGAGATGACACAGGCGACGACTTACCATTATGACCACGGTTACGGACTGGACTGCTACAAGGTCGGTCCGACACTGGGAGGCGGCGCTCCGGCTCTTATGGACGACAACGGATTAATCCTTCCGTACTGTTACAAGACATACGAGATACTCGATAACGGTCCGCTCCGCTTTACGGTGAAGCTGGTTTACAATCCTGCAAAGATAGGAAAGGATGCCAATGTGGTTGAGAATCGTTTGCTGAGCCTTGACAAGGGAAGCAACTTTAACCGTATGGAGGTGTGGTTCGACGGTCTGACACAGCCCCGTAAACTGGCTGCCGGCGTGGTTATTCACAGTGAAGACACAGAGAGTGTAGTGCTCGGCAAGGATATGGTGTTGTATGCCGACCCGACGGACAATCCTGCTAAGCAGAACTTCCAGATATACGTAGGCGCCCTTTTCCCATACGGAAACGTTGCCACTCAGCGTGTTGCCGATGCTGTTCCTGTAGACGGAGCGGCGGGTCATGCAGTGGGAGTTACCGAGTATAAGCCCGGTGAAAGGTTCGTATATTATTTCGGCTCGGCATGGAGCAAGAACGACGTGCGCACGTTCAACGAATGGAAATTGCGTGCATCGGAGACAATAGATGCGCTCCGCACGCCTCTGAAGGTTACGGTAGAGTAACGATAAGGACGTAGAAATCCTTTTTATATACGTCAAGACACGGAAAAACCGGACTGTTATGATTATTAATCATGAGTGTAAACAGTCCGGTTTTTCCGTGTCTTGACGTTTGTTGAAGGCGGATTAATGACAGTCGGATGCCTTGCATCCCGACCGGCATCGCCGTATCATTCTATTATTCCGATTTTCTTCCATTCTTCGGTAAGTGCCGTTACATCCTTCAATGCCGTTTCTTTTTCCACATTATATTCCCTTGTCAGCAGTTCCGCAAGTTCCTCGCATGTGAACTCCCTGCCTGTAACTTCTTTCCACAAGTATGCCGACGACTCGTTCATGCTTATTATGTTGCTGAAATCGATGTTCTCTTTTCCCTCGGCAACGATAATGTTCTCGCCGCACACGGTGCGCAGGTTAAACCCTTTTTTTGTTCTCATTGTATGTATTATGTTTATTGTTTTTCTTTTCAATCCTTATGCCGCATGTCATTTCGCGCCACCGAAAACCTTCATCCATATCCTCCGGTAGAAAGCCAGAAGATATCTGCGCACAGGTCGCAGACGTGTCCATACGTATGAATATATGCGCCATTTCATGCCGTCGGTGCGATCCATTACATCGCGTCCTTTTCTGTAAAAACCTGTCACTGAGCCTTTGACGTCCTCCGTTCGGCACTTCTCCACCGTCAGATTGCCGTCTCCAAGCAGTGTCACCGTGCCGCCGGATATGTCCACAATGCGGTGCAACACATAGTGCCCCGGCGATATCTCAGCCAGCACCGGGTCTCCCTTCTTTATGTCCCTTGCCTTTACAAGCAGTGCCTTGTCGCGGTTGTTTTCAAGAAAAGGGCGCATGCTGTAGCCCTTGAGACGCAGGGTTACGGTGTACCCCTCGTCGAGCAGACGCACCACTTCGGGCAGGAACTTGTCGTTGGGAAACTGCTTTTCAACTATTGCGATATTGTCTTGTGGCATAAAACTGCAGCGTCTTTGTCCGGCAGACAGTGAAGAGTGTACATGCCGGTTGTCTCGATAATCTTTGTTATATTGTTGCAGACATTGTCAAAAATGTCCTTGCTCCATTTCATTGTAGAGCACGATGGCATCACTGATGCAAACGCCTTTGTGGGCGAAAGCCGCTCTATGCTGTTTTCCTTTGCCCTGTCTATGCGCGTAATGGCGCCCAGCGGAGCCTTTACATTGCGGTAACAGGGAGTCTTTCCGCTCCACGGACTGCCGTAGATAAACGTCTGTCCGTCGATAGTCCTCACTATCGGGTTGTCGTCGTTCATGAGGTCGCAGCCCGGTATGTGGCGCAGCCACAGGCTCACGTGTGTACTCTTGCCCGTGCCGCTCTTTGCAATGAAAGCATATCCGCGCCCGTTGTTACGTACCAATGAGGCGTGGATGAGCAACGCATTGAAGCGGCAACCGGCAAACGCGAAGGTTATCATCAAGGCGTTGTTCAGCCCGAAACTCCTCATGTTGGTGTTGCCGTTGAGCGCACACCGGCAGTTGCTGAAGCTGCGGTCTGTCTGCAACAGGCAACAGCTGCGCCCTTCGATGTCCTTTATGATATACTGGTATCCCCCGTCTGCAAGCAGGTCTACAATCGTGTCACCGTTGCCGGTGTCGAACTGCCCTATGCGTTCCTTGTCTGTGTGTATGGGCTGCAGCCCGTCGTCTACGGTGATTGTAAACAACTTTTCGCCGTCCGAAAGCTTCTCGCGAAACGGTTCGAACGACGAAATCAGCCCCATATTGTTTTTGCCCGTATCGTTGAAGACAATTCTAAGGTGCAGATCCGCCAGACAGAAATCGTTGATGTCCGCTTTTTCATGACTGTCCATGGTCTGAAACTTTAAACCTCACAACCTTTAAACATATCATTTCCCCACACCGTCTTCCACAACCTGCGGCACGATGCTCTGAAAGCGGAATTGGTCTGCGGCAATATGTTCGATGATACAGCCGCCCCTCTTTACATACCTGTCTCTCATCTTGCGGTGCTTTCGGTCGATGTCTTTCCGCTTGAAGGCGTATGATATCACGCATGTGCGGTGTTCCTTCCCGTTTTCGTTGAGATATGTCTTCAACTGTCCCGAATAGTTCTCGCGTTCCAGCATAAACTTTGTCTTGTCGTTTATCCATACGCTGTCAATCTCCTGAATATCCGTGAAATATACGGTAGAGTCGTTGAACGATGCCGCAAATCCGAAAGCATATACCTTTGGCACACACTTGTTTTTTGCCGTAATAGTGGTTGTGGCGAATGCTGCCACTACTGCCGTTACGGCAAACAGATACTTGTACAATTTCATATATTACTGTTGTTGTTGAGTTCTTATACGGGAAGTTGCCGTCAAAGCGCATGCCTCAGAACCGGTATTTCTTCCTTTCTTTGTATTCCTGTTAACCCTCCTCTCACTGTCCGAGATACGATTTCAGCAGCTTGTTCTTTGTGTTCTTGCGCAGTTTTCTTATCGCTTTCTCCTTTATCTGCCTTACCCTTTCGCGTGTCAGTCCGTGTCTTGCGCCTATTTCTTCGAGTGTCATTTCCGGTTGGTTTATGCCGAAGAACGCCTCGGTTACCATTCGCTCGCGCTCATTCAGTGTTTGCAGTGCCCGTTTAATCTCATCTCTCAGCGACTCCATCACCAACGTTTTGTCTGCCATGGGCGAGTCTTCGTTCTGCAATACGTCCAACAGATTGTTCGTGTCGCCGTCGGACAGAGGCGCGTCCACAGATATATGGCGTGTGTTGATGTTCATCGCGTCTTCTATCTTGTCGTGCGGAATGTCCACCTTGTCGGCTATCTCGTCGATGCTCGGGCGGCGTTCGTGCTGCTGTTCAAACTCGTTGAGCACCCTGTTTATCTTACTTGCCGAGCCAACTTGGTTCAACGGCATCCTTACAATGCGGCTCTGTTCGGCTATAGCCTGCAGTATGCTTTGCCTTATCCACCACACGGCGTATGATATAAACTTGAAGCCGCGGGTCTCGTCGAACTTCTCGGCGGCCTTTATCAGTCCCATGTTGCCCTCGTTGATGAGGTCGGGAAGGCTCAGTCCGTGGTTCTGATATTGTTTCGCCACAGACACAACGAAGCGCAGGTTGGCTTTTGTAAGCTTTTCCAGAGCCTTGCGGTCGCCTTTCTTTATCCTCTGTGCAAGTTCCACTTCCTCGTCGGTTGTGAGCAGTTCCTCATGTCCTATGTCCTGAAGATACTTGTCGAGCGAGGCGCTTTCCCTGTTTGTGATGGATTGTGTTATTTTAAGTTGTCTCATTCAGTATGTGATTTAAGTAGATGCAAATATACGAATAAGTCGAGAACAAAACAACAAATTCATTTGTTTTTTGTCGAGCAGGAGTATATTGGACGAAGACAAAGGCGAAGTCAAATATACGAATAAGTCGAGAACAAAACAACAAATTCATTTGTTTTTTGTCGAGTTAGAGTATGTTGGAAGCAATGGAATACGAACCGGAATAAAAACGTTCATCCGCTTTGTAGGGACTTATACTTGTATATGTCCGCGTCTTGTCATGTAAAGAATATGTTCTTTTACATAATATTTACAGACACATACAAGAATAAGTTCTCACAAAGCGGATGATATTTTCGTCTTTTTTATCCCTGAAACCTTAGTTCCGTGGGATACTCCTTAGTCCTCCTGCAACGGAACGGCGAAGTATGCCTTCTTGCCTGTGGGGAACATTCCCTGTATGTAGAGCACCGGATCCTTGCTCTTCGATGCGTCTTTCACCGCTTCCTGCAAGTCGTCGATAGTCTTCATCGGAGCATCGTTGACTTTCTGTATTATGAAACCGCGGTTGATGCCGGCATCCTTAAGGGCACCGTTGTTCACCTTTATCACTGCAAGACCGAAGCTTATGCCCAGCTGCTGCTTTTCCGATGCGTTTATCTCGCGGAAGTTTCCGCCCAGCACATCGAGGTCGGCATTCTTCACAACCTTTGTGTTGCCCTGCGCATTCTTTAGTGTTACGGTCACGTCCTTCTTGCGTTTGTTGTGCAGATAGGTTATCGTGATCTTGTCGCCCGGGCGCTTGTTTGCCATATACTCCTGCAGTTCTGCCATCTTCTTCACCTTCTTTCCGTCCACGGCGGTTATCACGTCGCCCTTCTCAAGACCCGCTTCGGCTCCGGCACCCTCTTCGCTCACCTTGGCAATGTATATACCCTCCATTGTTCCGAGGTCTATCTCGTTGCCCTTCTCTTTTTCTGCGTCGATGTATCTGTTTACATCAGAGCCTTCAATGCCCAGCAGCGCGCGCTGTACGGTGCCATACTGCTTGAGGTCTGCCACCACCTTGTTCATTATCGTTGTCGGAATGGCAAAGCCGTATCCGCTGTAACTGCCTGTCTGTGAGTATAGCATGGCGTTGATGCCTACAAGCTCTCCCTGGGTGTTTACCAGTGCACCGCCGGAGTTGCCCGAGTTGATGGCGGCATCGGTCTGTATGAACGACTCCACGCCGTTGGCACCCAATGAGCGCGCCTTGGCACTTACGATGCCCGCCGTTACGGTTGAGTTGAGGTTGAACGGGTTACCCACTGCCAATACCCATTCGCCCACCTTCAGTTTGTCGCTGTCGCCGATGGTCAGTGTCGGCAGGTTCTTGCCGTCTATCTTTATGAGTGCAAGGTCGGTGGTCTTGTCTGTGCCCACTATGCGTGCAGAGAACTCACGGTTGTCGTCCAGCGTTACGGTAAGCTCGTCGGCACCTTCCACCACGTGGTTGTTTGTGACTATATATCCGTCGGTAGATATTATCACTCCCGAACCGGCACCCTGCCTTTTCGGTGTCTGTATCTGGCGTTTCTGCGTGCCGCCGTTGCCGCCCGGATTGCCGAAGAAGCCGAATGGATCGAAGAAATCGCCGAAAGGATTGGACTGTACGTCGACGGTCTGCACCTTGCTGTTTTGCAAAAACTTGATGTGTACCACGGCGGGGAGAGCCTTCTCCGCGGCGTAGGTAAGGTCTACGGGCTGTCCCGGTGCCGGCGCCTTGTAGGCGTAAACCTTCATGAACGAGCCGGCAGAAAATGCTATTGCCACTATGCACATGGCATAAACCAGATAGTTTGATAATTTTTTCATGTTGCTGTTATTCGTTTTTGTTGATAATCTTTCTTGTACCGGACGGCAAGATATGCCGTGACCGTACCTTTCGGCACGGTTTTCCCGCGTTTTTTGTTGCGTGCAAATATAGTCCCATTTTTTATCAAACATATAAAACACATCTTATATTTGTTCTCTTTTAACACTCAAAACGCCCTTGTTAACGGCTCTTAGCGCGAAACAAGCCGTTTTTTACATTCGTTTAAAGAGCCGTAATGCAGGGCGTATATACTTTGTAACCGGTGCTGATTACGGATAAGTAAATCCTAATATAACGAATTCGTCGAATTATACAAACCACACCTGAGAGATGTGTCATAATTCAATATCTGTTGTATGTAGGGACATATTTTTCACTTCGTTCAACAACACGTCTTGTATTTGTCCGCCTGTAACAGACACGTTGTCAAACTGTTATACAAACGGACAAATACAAGCATATGTCCCTACTCGCGGGTGATAGCCTATTTTGACACATCCTCCGGTGGTGGTTTGTCATATCATATATGACCGATAATATAGATACATTAAATTTATGTTATATACATAGTGACACCATATAAGGGCATTTCGCGACATTTTGACATCGCAAAACCGTCGACTAAAACTTTCATTCCGGGCGTTTACGGACGCGAAAGGGGAGGCGTGAGACGTGAAAAAACGCCGTTTCGGATACGAAGTAGCCCGTTTCAGGTCGCAAAATGCGTAACTTTAGCCTCTAAAGTGCCGTCATTTGCATGCCAAAGTGCCGCATATTGCGGGCTGAAATGCCGTGTTTTGCATCCTGAAAGGGCATGTTTTGCATCCGGAGCTGTGCACATTTTCGTGTGATAAAGCATAACCGCGTGATATGCAGAGCGTTGCACCTGCACACCAATGCTTGCCGTTTTTACGCCGATGAGCGTAAAAGTTTCAAAAGATGGCAGTATTCAGGGATTGTGAAAAATCAAAAAGAAAGGAAAAAGGCGGAAATGATTAATAATTGATAATTCATAATTTATAATAGGGAAAGCCTTTGAAAGTTTGTTTATGCAGATGCCTGTGCCGTGTAGGGATGCTCCATGGAGCATCCGAATCCGCAGGGAATACCCGTTATAATATATATACGTTTAATTTTAAACATCTACTTATATATTATGTTATTAGGATTTACATTCAGTTTAAAGATTTCCATCGGCGGGCGTAAGGCGTCGTCGCGAAGGAAGAGAAAGGAGGGGATGAGAGACGCTCCGCGCACACCTCTCTTCCTCGAGTTCATGGACCGCGAGATGAAGCACGTGCGCCGCCGTTGCCGTCAGAGCACCTGCGACAACTATATGACGGCGCGCCGCTCGTTCGCCGCGTTTCTCGGCGGTGCGGACATCCCGCTTCGCGAGGTGACCCCGCAGCTTGTCTCGCGCTACTCGCAGTGGCTTTCATCCCGCGGCGTGAGCCTCAACACGTCGTCGTGCTATATGCGTTCGCTGCGTGCCATGTACAACGCCGCCGCCGTAAAGCACCGCATAAGGCGCTGCAGTCCCTTCTCCGCCGTCTTCACGGGCAATGTGCCGACCCGCAAGCGCGCCCTCGGCGAGGCGGAGATGCGCCGCATCGGCATTGCCGACGTGGAGGAAGACACCGTCCGGTCGTGGGCACGCGATGTCTTCATGTTCTGCTTCTATGCCATGGGCATGCCCTTTGCCGATGCCATGCTGCTGCGCAAGAGCCGGGTGAGGGACGGGACGATAACCTACTTACGGCGCAAGACGGGTCGCGAGGTGACGGTGGGCATAGAGCCGTGCATGGAGAGGATAATGAGAAAATATGCCGGCGGCGACGCGGACTATGTTTTTCCCGTTCCCACGGGCGACCGGTTTCCGGGCGGCAAAGGCTACGCCCGGCTGCTGAAGTGTTATAATGCCGCTCTGAAAGTGCTGTCGCGCGATGTGGGACTGTGCCTGCCGCTCACGTCATACGTCGCGCGCCACACGTGGGCAAGCCTTGCCTACCGCCGCAACGTTCCGCTGCATGTCATAGCGCAGGCGCTGGGTCATTCGTCGCCAAGGGTGACGATGACATATATAAGGGAACTCGACGGGAGCACCGTCAGGCGTGCAAACAAAAAAATAATAAGGGGATTTACGTCAGCCACCTCTGTGCAATAGCTGCAACACAAAAATAAAATATCGCTGCAAAAGTACTTATTATAACTGAAACCAGCAAATATTAAACGGGATTTTTTCATGTCGTCCGGGCTTGTCCTGTGGTTTCCGGCAATATAAAGCACATCAAAAACACAAAGACTTGACATCTGTAAAACACTGACAATCATGTTTTTATACTGTTTTCTGTCACCTCTTGCACAGAGGTGCCTGCCGTGGTTCCCGCCTGTGGCTTGTGGTTTGGCTCGGCATGCCGTGTCGTTAGGGCGCGTGGTCACGGAGTTGTGATACATTACAGTAATTCTCAGTGTGCCGCCCGTGAGGGTGGCTGTTGGAAATAATTACTTGATTATACTATTTTTTCGGATACCGGAGCCGTGAGGCTGCGGTGTCCTTTTCGCTAAAATGCAAAAGGATGGGCAGCATCTATGGTGTTGTGCCCTCTCCATTCTTACACAATAAACGGACAAACATCACGACAGAGGGTAGTGGTATTACAATTTAAAGTGTATTACAATGAATAGAAAACAGTATGTAAAGCCGAGAACGGACATTGTGGAAGTTCTTGCGGAGACAGACGTTCTTGGAATTGTCACCGGTAGCGGCGGACAATCGGGTGAAGAGGCTTTGGGCAAGGAAGACTTGTTTGATTGGGATGAGACCAAAGACGAAACGGACGACAACGAGAACAGTACGTATGACGTGTGGTGATGTGTTGTGTGGTGTTGTTGGAAAGAAATATTATAAATAAAACAAGGTAAGGAAAGATGAAAAGATTTTTATCTCTGATGTTGCTTATGGCAGTGACGGCATGTGTCAGCATGGCGCAGGTGTTTGATACAAATAGCTCCTCCCGTTACCGTATACCGGCAATAGTAAAAGACAACAACGGTAGTCTTGTTGCTTTTTCTGATTACAGGTATGGTACCGGCGATATAGGCACCGGGCGTATTGATATATACGGAAAGATAAGTACGGACAATGGTGCGACATGGGGCAATAGCTTTACAGCGTTGAGCGGAAGTAATACAACAGGATTTACACGTGCCCATGGCGATGCTGCCGTGGTGTGCGACCGCGAAAGCGGAAAGATGCTGATGATGTGTGCATCGGGAAGTATCGGGTATTCAGATTCTAAGATAAAAATAAACCGTCAGGGGCGGGGTTCTTGGTTTTCTCCGTATACTTATAGTCTTAATGTTAATGAAGCAATACGTGTAGGACGTTCTTACAGTGAAGATAACGGAAAGACATGGACAACATCTGTTGACAAAACATCTGATGTCTATGGTATATGGGATGTGGCAAATGCAACCAGTTACAACGATGGTGAAAATTTTGTAGTTCCTGTCACAGGACTATTCTTCACAAGCGGCAAGATATGTCAGAGCAGCAAGATAAAAGTAGGAGATTATTACCGTATATATGCTGCGTTGTGCACCAACGTTGGAAGTCTTGTCGTTTATTCTGATGACTTTGGAGAAACATGGAACGCCCTCGGAGGAACAAGTGCACGCCCGGCACCAAATGGTGATGAGGCGAAGATAGAAGAGTTGCCAAATGGCAACGTACTTCTCTGTTGTTGTGTGAATGGAAATACAGGACGCGACTTCAACATCTTTACATATACAGACCAACGGACTGCTGCCGGAATATGGGGATCGGTTGTAAGGTCGGGACAGACGTCGGTTGCCGGCGAGACATACGCCGCATCATGCAACGGCGACATAATGATTGTGCCTGCAAAGCGCGACGGCAAAGACATTTATGTAGCATTACTTTCGGCAGCGATGAGCAGTGAGAGAGAATACGTGGGTATCTATTGGAAAGAACTTTCGGCAGAGAGTGATTATGACACCCCATTGGATTTCAAAACAGGTTGGACGGCATTCCCCGTAAGCACAACATCATCATGCTATTCTTCCATGACACTCGACAACAACGGAAACATAGCTCTGCTTTATGAAGAGACACTGCTTAATTACGGTTATGACATCGTGTTCAAAACATTTGCTCTTGAAGATATAACGGGTTACAAATATAACGATCCATGGGTAGGCAAGGTGCTGACTATTAAAGTTCTGTCGTATGATGCGGATGAAAAAGTGGACCAACAGCGCTATCTATTTAATAATGATCTTAATCTCGCTGTAAATGCTGAAGAGGAAGCGACAACGCCGACATACAACCATTATTGGGTTGTGTCCAAAGATCCGGGCACAAATACATACTATCTGTCATCACTCAACGGTGACGGCTACATGGGAAGAGCTAATGCTATAGATTATTCAACAGGTGAGAAAAAGGAAAACATACCTGCATGTACGGACGATTATAAAAAGGAGTTCGAAATCCAAGACTTTGTTAAGACTTGGACACTAACTTCCAATAAAACCGGAGTAGCTATGAGCGGATATGCATTGAAGTTTGCATATGATAGCGACAAATCCAGAGTAGTGGCGATAGCCGACGACGGAGAAATTAACTGGTTTGACCACACTGCAAAAAGAGAGGCGATAACAAACAATGGCGTCACTAAATACTGGTCAACCGACTTTGAACTTAAAGAAGTAGAGTATACCAATACAATCGGTGATTACGGAACATTCGACAAACCGACATACTTCGGTTTCCCCGTTAAGTTTGAGCGTTCGGATGACGGCAAGGCTGTATATCAAGGAGAAGACTATAACTTCTATGCCACTTTGAAACTTCCGTTTGCCGTGACATTGCCTGATGATGTCAAAGCATATAAGTGCACATCGCTCTCGGATGTAGAAGGAACACAGGTGGGACTTGAAGAGCTTGAGCTTAAGGACAATGTGCTTCCGCGCGAGACGCCCGTGCTTCTGAGCATGTCGGGAAAAGAAGGAGACGTTAAAACAGAGAAGACTATATATCTGCGTCCTGCTCTTGCACAGACCATGCAGGAGACAGGCTTTGCCGGAACGCTCGGAAAGAAGACTTTCAGTGATACCGAGTATAACCCTGAAACCAACTCTAATATATATATTCTTAGCAAGAAGAACGGTCATGTTGCCTTCTATTGGCTCAGTGACCGCACCATGGCAGCCAACAAGGCATACTATGTTTTTGAAGGAACGGCTACAAACCAGTCGCTTGTGTTCAATTTCGGAGGAACAACGGCTGTAGACAAGATCACAGTGTCCGATGCCGTAAAGGGCAACGAACCCGTGTACGACCTGTGCGGAAGGCGTGTGGCTGCTCCTGTCAAGGGAATATACATACGCGGTAACAGGAAGGTTGTAGTAAGATAAGCTCATCCATATATGCAATGATTGCATTAAAGATTATGCACGGCAGGCGTAATGTCTGTCGTGCATAATTATTAAAAAGACGTTGCAGGCATATAAAATATGTATATTATGATTGTCCGTTACGCCGTTTTTATTTACCTTTGCATACAGAAAAAGAACGCAGTGCCACGGTTTGTCGCCGGTGTACGTAAGAGACACAGGAGGAAAGTCCGGGCAGCGCAGGGTGCTCCACTTCCGAAAATAGAAGCTATTGGTGACAGTAGGTGACGGCAGAAGAAAACAACCGCCATATATAATAATGTGGTAAGGGTGAGAAGGTGGTGTAAGAGACCACCGGTCGGCGGGCGATCGCCGGGCTGTGCCGGCTGGAGGCTGCAAGTTCGCGTATACCATCGTCTGAGGGTTACCCGCCCGACTTATTCCGATGGAGGGTAGAACGCTTGAGCCGCAGGGTGACTTGCGGAGTAGATAAATGACAGGCACCGCCGTGGTTGCCGAGAGGTAGCGGCGGAACAGAACCCGGCTTATAGGGGCGCTGTTTTCTTTTTTTGCTTTATATCCATTGTAAAGCGAATAATGTGTCTTTCGCATGTATAGACATTTTATTTGTCAGTTTCATTTAACGACAGGCTTATGGGCGAGCGTATAAAAAGACTGGTTGACTTTCTGAAGGTTGGTATCTGGACAGTGGACAGACACGACGTGTCGCCTGTGCGGTATATTGTCTATGAAGTGATAAGAAAACTGCTTCTTGCCATAGAGTGTTTCACGACGAAACGCATGATAGACTCAGCCGGATATCTTACTTATTCCACACTTCTTGCCATTGTACCGATTATGGCGGTGCTCTTTGCCGTGGCGAGAGGCTTCGGTTACAACAAATATATAGAGGAGTGGTTTCGTGACCTGTTGTCGAGTCAGCCGCAGGCAGCCGACATCATAGTGGGCTTTGTCAATTCATATCTTGTCCATACCAAGAGCGGCGTGTTCCTCGGCATCGGTCTTATAGTGATGCTTTGGACGGTCATAATGCTTGTATATAATATAGAACAGGCGTTCAATAATATATGGCAGGTAAAGAAACCGCGTAGCCTTTTCCGCACCATAACCGATTATATGGGCATGTTTTTGCTTGCTCCTGTGATAATAGTCGTGTCGTCGGGACTGTCTATCTTCATGGCAACGGTAGCGGGCGAGACAGACCGCATCGCTCTTCTGGGACCGGTCATGCGCTGTCTGATAGCGGTTATGCCATACGTATTCATGTCTGCGGTCTTTGTGGCGCTTTATGTTTTCATGCCCAATACGAAGGTGAAGTTCAGATGTGCGTTATTTCCGGGTATACTTGCCGGTGTGGCAATGCAGGGCTTGCAGTTGTTTTACATACATTCGCAGATATGGGTTAGCAGTTACAACGCCATATACGGTTCGTTTGCGGCGTTGCCCCTGTTTATGCTTTGGGTGCAGATATCGTGGATAATATGTCTGTTTGGCGCCGAACTGTGCTATGCCAGTCAGAACTTTGAGGACTTTGCATTCCGTGCCGGTACCGACGAGATAAGCCATCGCTATCGGCTGATGATGAGCGTGATGCTTATGAGCCATATATGCCGGCGCTTTGAGAAAGGAGAGAAACCGTATACGGCGCTCGAACTGCGTATGATAACGAACATACCAATACGCGTAACCCAGGATCTGCTTTATGATCTTACACGCATACACATGATAAGCGAGGTGACGTGCGACGAGAAAGGGGAAGACAGCGTATATCAGCCGGCGGAAGATTTGCAGCGCCTTACGGTGGGCGCGCTTATAGACCGTATGGAGGCTTACGGAAAGTGGAGCTTCAATCTTAACACTTCCGGTTGCGACCGTGTGGCATGGACGCGTGTGTTGCGCGCACGCGCCGATTATCTCGACGAGCAGAGAAACGTGTTGTTAAAGGAACTTTAATACACTTTTAATTCGGGAAAAATGCTTATTTTTGCATAAGATAAGTTGCGCCTCAGCAATTTGAAACTGGTTTCATTGTGTTCGGCTTGCATTATCTTTGCATAAGATAAGTTGTATCTCGGCAATTTCAAGCATGCTTGATTGCGCTCTATTTGCATTATCTTTGTATAAGATAAGCTTCGCCTCAGCAATTTGAAACAAGTTTCATTGCATTCGGCTTGCATTATCTTTGCATCATTAATCATAAATTAAAAGAAACAGATAAATGGAATTACCTGATTTTATGTCATACTCCGGTAAATTCACCAGCGGTGAGTTTATGGACAAGATTTCAAAGATTGCTAAGCGGGCAGGGGCAAAGTTGGTCTATGCCGCATTGATATTGTTTTACACCTTGCAGAGCGACAAGATATCCATAAAGGACAAGGCTATAATAGTGGGTGCCCTCGGTTATCTGGTGAGTCCGCTCGATGTGGTGCCCGATGCAATACCCATTGTAGGGCTTGGCGACGACCTCACCGTTCTTATCTATGTATTGAATAAGGTGTGGGGAGATGTGCCCGAAGATGTGAAGACAAAGGCGAAAGAGAAGCTTGAAAAGTGGTTTGACGATGATGAGATAAGCGAGATAAACGATTTGTTCGGCAACAATCATGACATCAAATAATGTGATTGCAAATCCAAAATCGTGATTTTTCTTGTCTGTATTGTGGAAAAAGGCTATCTTTGCAGCCTAATTCATTAATAGTAAACTTTTTAAAAGAATTATGAAAGCATTTGTTTTTCCCGGACAGGGAGCACAGTTTGTAGGTATGGGCAAAGACCTCTACGACAATAACCCTTTGGCAAAAGAACTTTTTGAGAAAGCTAACGATATTCTTGGTTACAGGATTACCGATATTATGTTTGCCGGAACCGATGATGAGTTGAAGCAGACAAAGGTTACACAGCCCGCAGTTTTTCTGCATAGTGTAATCAGCGCATTGTGCATGGGAGATGATTTTAAACCGGAAATGACGGCAGGACACTCTCTCGGAGAGTTCTCCGCACTTGTTGCGGCAGGTGCTCTGAGCTTTGAAGACGGACTGAAACTTGTTTATGCACGTGCCATGGCTATGCAGAAGGCATGTGAAATGGCTCCTTCTACTATGGCTGCAATTGTAGGTTTGGCAGACGAGAAAGTAGAGGAAATATGTGCAGAAGTGAACAAAGACGGTCATGTTGTTGTTCCTGCAAACTACAACTGTCCCGGTCAGTTGGTGATAAGCGGTAACATCGAAGCGATTAACGAAGCTTGCGAGAAACTGAAGGCTGCCGGTGCAAAGCGTGCCCTGCCGCTGAAGGTTGGCGGTGCATTCCATTCTCCGCTCATGCAGCCTGCCAAAGACGAGCTTGAGGCGGCGATAGAGAAAACGGAGTTTGCAGCGCCCAAGTGTCCGGTATATCAGAATGTAGACGGTAAGCCTCATACGGATGCAGCCGAGATAAAGAGCAATCTTATAGCACAGCTTACAAGTTCTGTTCGTTGGACGGCGTGTGTTCAGAACATGATTGCCGACGGAGCCGATGACTTTACAGAGTGCGGACCGGGCAAGGTGCTTCAGGGCATGATAGGTCGTATAGACAAGACTGTGGCTGCACACGGCATTTGATAAGATTTTTAGGAATGAAGAATGAAGAATGAAGAATGAAGAATTAAAGTTACATTGTTTTAAAAGCAAACTTTAATTCTTCATTCTTCATTCTTCATTCTTCATTTCCCTGTTCTTCATTCTTCAATTATGGGAAAGATAATAATATATCAGATATTTACGCGCCTTTTTGGCAATAGGACTACGGCTTGTATCGAAAGCGGAACGCTTGAAGAAAACGGCTGTGGTAAGTTTGATGATTTTACTCCTACAGTGCTTAAGCGTATAAAAGACATGGGCGTTACGCATTTATGGTACACCGGAGTGATACGTCATGCCACGGCAACCGATTATTCAAAGTATGGAATACCATGTCAAAATCCGTCTGTGGTGAAAGGAAAGGCGGGGTCTCCGTATGCGATAACCGACTATTACGACGTTGACCCGGATCTTGCATCGGATGTTGAAAGGCGTATGGAAGAGTTCGAGGCTCTCGTTGAGCGTACACACAAAGCCGGAATGAAGGTCATAATGGACTTTGTTCCTAACCATGTGGCGCGGCAATATAAGTCGGTATGCCGTCCGGATGGCGTCAGAGACTTGGGAGAAGATGACAACAAGGGCATGCACTTTTCAACGGTAAACAACTTTTACTATTGTCCGGACTGTGCTCTTGACCTTTCGGATGTTGTTTCTTCTGCAGATGCGGGTGACAATACGTATATGGAATGTCCGGCAAAGGCAACCGGAAATGACTGTTTTGGCAACCGCCCCGGCAGGAACGACTGGTACGAAACGGTGAAACTGAACTATGGTGTTGACTATTGCGATGCGGGAGGACGTTCGTTTCATTTTGACCCGATACCCGATACGTGGAACAAGATGACGGATATACTCTTGTTTTGGGCGGCAAAAGGAGTTGACGGTTTTCGTTGCGACATGGCGGAGATGGTGCCTGCCGCATTCTGGACGTGGGCGACAGACAAGGTGAAATACCGTTATCCGGATAAGATATTCATTGGAGAGGTATATGATCCCAACAGGTATCGCGACTACATAGGAGCCGGATTTGACTATCTTTACGATAAGGTGGGCATGTACGACTGTGTACGCGATGTGATATGCGGCAGGCGCAGAGCATCGGACATCACGTATATGTGGCAGGCAACTGATGACATTCGCAGTCACATGCTTTATTTCCTTGAAAATCATGACGAGCAACGTATAGCATCGGACTTCTTTGCAGGTGATGCCGAAAAGGGTATTCCGGGACTTATTGTCAGTGCTCTGATGCAGAAAAATCCGTTTATGGTCTATGCCGGACAGGAGTTTGGCGAGCGTGGAATGGACAAGGAGGGCTTCAGCGGTGTTGACGGACGCACCACGATATTCGACTATTGGACGGTTGGAACGCTGTATCGTGGCTTTGTTAACAGACGCAAACAGACAGTTGCAGAGAAACATCTTTATGATATATATGCAAAAGTTCTCAATGTGGCGGCTAATGAAAAGGCTGTAAGCGAAGGAGAATTTTTCGATCTTATGTATGTCAACGGGCATATCGCAGACAGGCAGTACGCATTTATACGGAAAGCCGGTAACGAACTTCTGCTTGTTGTGGCGAACTTCTCGGACAAGCCTGTTGTTGCAGATGTTGTTATACCGCGTCATGCTGTTGATTATCTCCGTATCGATGAGAACAACCATGAGGCAGTAGACATGCTGTCGGGTGACAAGTGCGTGTTAAAGGTAAAGGCGGATGCCCCTGTGTCTGTCTCGCTGGAACCGTATGGTGGAAAGATATATAAAATAAATCTATAGTCAGTTACAACAAGTCATGGCAGAAGATATATTGTTGAATGCTCACAACAAGGAGGAGTTCCCTCCGGCACACACAGCCGAACATCTTTTAAATCAGACGATGATACGTATGTTCGGATGTGAGCGTTCGCGTAATGCGCACATTGAGCGTAAGAAGAGCAAGATAAGCTATATTCTTGAACGTAAACCCGACCGTAAGATCGAGAAGGAGATAGAGCGCAGAATGAACGAACTGATAGAGGCAGATATGCCGGTGACATTTGAGTTTGTCACACGCAGCACTCTTCCCGACGGCATATTGCTTGACAAGTTGCCGGATGATGCCTCGGAGACGATACGTCTTGTGCGTATAGGTGATTACGATGTGTGTCCGTGTATAGGCAAACATGTGCGGTCGACAGCCCAGATAGGGCGTTTTGAGATGCTCGGAACGAATTGGGACGAAGAAAAACGCTCGTTCAGAATACGTTTTAAGATTGTGCAGTGAGGTTGTAAGCTATTGTGAATTCGACGAATTCATATTCTCTGAATATTACAAACCTTCTCTGGAGAGTGTGTAAAATAAATAATCATCTGCGAGTAGGGACATATGCTTGTATTTGTCCGCCCATAACAATAGATAAAAACAGCGGGGACATCGAAAGAAAAAGATAAAAGGAGATTGGAGAAGTTATGTGGCTAAAGCCACGGAAGATAAAAGACAATGGCTTGTACCAAGTGACAAAACATTTGTCTTTTATCTTCATTTATCTTCTCATGTCTCCTTTTATCTTCTTTTGATTTCTTTCAGACGCACCCGTCTTTATTTATGCTACCTTGTTAAAGCACTTTTTTGTAAAGCTCTACAATCTGTTCTTCCGTCACATCGCGCGGATTTCCGGGCGTACATACATCCGTTATAGCCTGTGCCGCAAGTGCCGGTATGTGTTCTTCCTTTATGCCAAGTTCGCTCAGATGCTGCGGTATGCCTACACGTATGGCAAGGTCTTTCACTGCATCGCATGCAGCCTGTGCCGCTTCCTGTGCCGTCATGCCCGTGGTGTCGACTCCCATTGTGCGCGCAATAACGCCGAATTTCTCTATACATTCGGGCATGTTAAACTCCATAATGGTGGGCAGCAGCAGTGCGTTTGCCACTCCGTGAGGGATATCGTGCAGCGAACCCATGGGGTGTGCCATGCCGTGTACAAGTCCGAGACCTACGTTTGAGAATGCCTGTGCAGCAATATATTGTGCCAGTGCCATGTTCTCGCGTCCCACTGGATTTGTCGGTTCCTCAACCGCTGTGGGCAGATACTCGGCAATCATCTTTATCGCCTGAAGCTCGTACATGTCGCTCATCACCCATGCACCCTTGGTTATATATCCTTCAATGGCGTGTGTCAGGGCGTCCATGCCCGTTGCTGCCGTCAGTCCCTTTGGCAGAGAATATGTCAGTTCGGGGTCAACGATAGCTACAGCCGGTATGTCGTTCGGGTCAACACATACCATTTTAGCCTGACGCTCCTCATCGATAATTACGTAGTTGATAGTAACCTCGGCACCTGTGCCCGCTGTTGTTGGCAGTGCGATAATAGGTACGCTCTTGTGTTTTGTCGGTGCGACGCCCTCAAGCGATACTATATCAGAAAATTCGGGGTTGTTGATAACGATGCCGATACCTTTTGCTGTGTCCATTGCCGAACCTCCTCCTATGGCTACAAGGCAGTCTGCGCCGGAGGCTTTGAATGCCTCGATACCTTGCTTTACGTTTGTTACGGTTGGATTGGGCTTTACCTCCGAGAATATCTCGTATGGAAATCCTGCTTCGTCCATGATGTCGGTCACCAGTTTTACGGTTCCAACTTTGATAAGTCCTTTATCCGTTACGACAAGGGCTTTGTTCATGTTCATACGTTTAAGTACATCTGCCAGCTCTTTTCTGCAACCGGCACCGAAGTAAGACACTTCGTTCAGAATGAATCTTTGTGACATAGATTTATAATTTAAAAGTTAACGATAATATTTGCTTTTTCCTATCGCGAAGATAAAGCAAGCCGAGCATGCTAAAACCATGTTTGTGGCAATAGAAGCTACCGCTTATCTTATGCAAAGATAATGCAAGCCGAGTGCAATCAAGTTTACTTGTAATTGCCGAGGCACCGCCTATCTTATGCAAAGATACGCAATAGAACTTAATAAAACATGTAATATCAGCTTTTTGTATTGGGAAATATGCTAAAAACGCAGCTTGAACAGCGGTAAAATATTTGATAAAGCACAGCGAGGACAACCTTATAAACAGCAGAAAGCCCCATGGATATATGTTTCCATGAGGCTTTTCCGTATTATTTTGTCTCGATCTCTTCTTTCATGTCTATAAACTCTTTGTTGCAGTCATAAAACTCATACTGCAAGAAAGCCATTTTCTGTGATGAGACAACGTGCACGCCCATGCCGTATTTTATTTGCCATTTTCTTTTCAGGGAGATGATACCCTGGTTGATGTAGGCTGCAACATACGGGTGTACGTGCAGGTAAAATTTCTTTACGCCAATCTTATTGACTAACCGGTCAATTTTGTTCTCTAACTGTTCAGTGAAAAGAATGCTTGATTTTATCTTTCCTTTTCCGAAACAAGTAGGACATGTTTCTTCCACATTGACATCCATGGCGGGGCGAACTCTCTGGCGTGTAATCTGCATCAGTCCGAACTTGCTCAGCGGAAGGATGTTGTGACGCGCTCTGTCTTTCTGCATGTTCTTGCACATGCGCTCATAAAGAATTTGCCTGTCTTCCGCCAAATTCATGTCGATGAAATCTACAACAATAATTCCGCCCATGTCGCGCAGCCTTAACTGCCTTGCAAGTTCGTCCGCTGCGCCAAGGTTCACATCAAGCGCGTTAGCCTCCTGTCCGTTTGCCGAGCGTGTGCGGTTGCCGCTGTTCACGTCTACTACGTGCAGCGCCTCCGTGTGCTCTATTATGAGGTAAGCCCCGTGCTTGTAGTTTACTATTTTCCCGAAGCTGGACTTGATCTGCTTTGTTACGTTGAAATTGTCAAAGATAGGTACGTTGCCGCTGTATAGTTTGACTATTTCCGCCTTTTCCGGCGCAATCAGTGTGACATACTGTTTGACCTCTTTAAAAATGTCCGTGTCGTTTACATATATGTTTTCGTATGAAGGATTGAACAGGTCGCGCAACAATGCTACCACTCTGCTTGTCTCCTCGTAAACGAGTTGCGGTCTTGTCTGGGTCTTCTGTACTTTTACAACGGCATCCTCCCAACGCTTCAGCAGGATTTTAAGTTCGGTGTCGAGTTCTGCCACTCTCTTGCCCTCTGCCACGGTGCGCACTATCACACCGAAGTTTTTGGGCTTGATGCTTTGTATAAGCTGTTTAAGTCTGGCACGCTCTTCCCCGCTTTTTATTTTAGAAGAAACAGAAACTTTATCGTTAAATGGAATCAAGACCAGATAACGTCCGGCAAAGCTCAGTTCGGCTGTAAGGCGCGGACCCTTGGTCGATATGGGTTCTTTTACTATTTGCACCAGCACCTCGTCGCCAACTTTAAGTTTGTTCTGTATAGTGCCTTCCTTTGGAAGGTCAGGCAGACGTGATGCCTTTGAGAAAGGATAAAGTTTCTTTCTGTCGCTCTGCACCTGTTTCAGGTACTTCTGATAAGAGTCAAATTGGTTTCCTAAGTCAAGATAATGCAGAAAGGCGTCTCTTTCATAACTTACGTTTACAAAACAGGCGTTAAGCCCCGGCATAAGTTTCTTTACTTTTGCCACATAGATGTTTCCGACAGAGAACGATGCCGAGCGTGTCTCGCTCTGATATTCTACCAGATTCTTGTCTTCCAGCAGGGCAATCGAGATGTCTTTCTGTTGAACGTCAATTACAACTTCGCTGGTCATTTTCTTGATTATTATGCTTAGTGAGTTCCAATAATAAAGGGCATGTCAATAAATCACCGTATGCGGGTTGATTGACATACCCTCAGTCCCGAAACGACTGACGAGCAGGCACTGCTTACTTGCTCTTATGTCTGTTCTTTCTTAATCTTTTCTTACGCTTGTGGGTAGCCATCTTGTGGCCCTTTTTCTTCTTACCGTTTGGCATAGCTTAAAATTTTAATGGTTTAATATTATAATGTTATTTATTAAATGCGGCTTAATGACTACTCGCCTTTCATCTTGCTTACAAAACTTTTTGCCGGCTTAAAGCTCGGGAAGTCGTGTGCGGCAATGACGATAGTCGTGTTCTTCGAGATGTTTCTTGCCGTCTTTTCGGCTCTGTGCTTGATAATGAAACTGCCGAAACCACGGAGATAAACATTCTCCTTGTCCTCCAACAGGCTTTTCTTTATAACTTCCATGAAGGCTTCAACTGTTGCCGAAACATCCTTTCTTGCGATGCCCGTAGACCCGACAATTTCTTCTATAATGTCTGCTTTAGTCATCTTTCTGTTATTTGTTAATTTATTACTATTTTTTACATTGTTTATTTTTGGAGTGCAAATATACGATTTTTTAATGTTATACTGAAATTTATTTCATGTTTTTTGCAGAAATGGCGCCTAATATTATGTAGGTAGTTTCAACTGGCAAGTGCAAAATTAATGATTTGTTTGAAGAATTCTTCTTTCGGGGTTGAGAAATTTAGTTTCTTTCTCGGTCTGAGGTTCAATTTCTTTCCCACTTTCTTGATATAGTTGTC
>Ga0209064_1000529_pt1 | contig 84086 bp, 72 predicted proteins | sample Inofromicrocosms_FD_187498 | JGI IMG/M metagenome (GOLD analysis project Ga0209064, IMG submission 187498) | Mouse cecum microbial communities from Vienna, Austria - Inoculum for glucosamine and mucus D2O microcosms (SPAdes) (version 2) | ecosystem: Host-associated > Mammals > Digestive system >...
ATGCCGACAATACCGCCTGTGTTGAGAAGTCTGACGTTTGCCCAAATAACTATTTCAAAACTTGTGAGACTTCCATTGTCGGAGAGCCTGAATACACAGAAAGAGGTACCGCTTGCTACCAGTGCAAACCCCAAATTCAGACTTGTGCGCAATATATTGCCACCAATAGAACAGATTTGACTGTAATCAACTCTCTGGCTGATTTACAGCATGCCTTGATTGATAACAAAAATAATTTTGTTTTGACAAATAATTTAACAATAACAGCGGCACTTAATTTGTCGGGCAAGAAAATTATCGGCCAAAACAGCGTTATGGAATCGCCTTTATGTTCTAAAATGAGTCAGCCGAAACTGACTGTTGCCGAAACAATTACGACCAACGACTCAACCGTTGTCGAAAATATTGACTTTATCAACGCAATGACTGCCGAAGGCAACTACGACAATTTAATACCGATGATTAAAGGCGGCGGCAAATTCACTTCGGTTAATATGTCGCTTGACCCCAGCATTTATACTTATGAAATTAACCAGAATAACCCATTAATGCGTATTCAGGGAACTCTTACATTGAAAGATGTTTCGGCAACGGCAGTGAATGCTTTTGATATTACAAGCAACAGTACGTTGAATCTGCAGGGAACAATCACCCGTATTTGCAATACTCCCGAAGACAGAGGCGGCGGTCTTCGCGGCGGCGGCTTCCTGCTTGATAAAAATATAACAATTAATGTGGAGAAATCCGCTAAAGTAAAGGTATTAACCCCTAACAAAACTCCTGGTTTCAGAATGTTTACGGACTGGGGAGAAGGAAATACTGTCAATATTAACGGTGAGCTTACTTTTGCTTCCGGTAAATATGGTGCTGAACTTTCCGTATCTAAAGGAGGAATCTTAAATATCAATTACCCGATAACCGTCGCAGAATTATCAAGCAACAGCGGAACAATAAATATTAACGCCGCAACAACAATCAATGCAGAAACACCGGAATCTTCAATTACTGCAATTGTTATTTATAATACCGGCCGCCTTAATGTGAACGCCCCTGTTGCGATTAATAATTTCCGCGTCGATCAGTACAGTAATGCAGTTGAAGCAAAATATATTTATGTTAATAACACAATGACTTTTAACAGAAGCAACTACATTAAAACCGATACGCTTGACATTACATCAAAAGGTAAAGTTATCGGAGCAACCAAAAGATAAAATTTTCACATCATAAAATAAGCCTTTCTTTAAGAAGGGCTTATTTTCTTTTGTTAAATCAAACCCATTTTTTGGGCAATGATAACGGCCTGGGTGCGGTTGGTTGCTCCGATAGAGCGCAACAATGCGTTAATATGCAACTTGACGGTTGCCTCGCTGACACCCATTTCATAAGCAATTTGTTTATTGGACAAACCTTGAGCCACAAGCTCCAAAACCTGTGATTGCCGGTTTGTCAACGTTTTGCCTTTGCTGCGGTTTTCTCCGGACAGATTTCCCGATGAACTGCCGCTGTCCAAAATCGAGGGAGGCAGATAGGTTCCGCCGTCTAACACCAGTTTCAACGCTCCAGTCATAATTTTAGGGTCCGAGCGTTTGGGAATATAACCGCTGATTCCGTTTTCCATGGTTTTGCGAATAGATTTTCCGTCTTCCGTTGCCGAAATAACAACAAAACGCGCGCCGTTCGATTTTTTCTTCAGTTCTTCAATGCCTTCTTCCCAAGCCATGTCGGGCATGTCTAAATCGACAATTACCAAATCAAGCTTTTTCTCATCATCTATAATCTTGAGAGCCTGAGAAAAGCTTCCGGCCTGAAAAACGACAGCTTCCGGATCTATTTGTTCAAGATGCATACTTAAACCGTCACGAAACAAAGCATGGTCATCAGCAATTAGAACTTTCATGGGAATCTCCTGCATTTTAACACCTTTTTGTTTGTATAATACGCCATAACCAAAAGCTAATCAAACTTTTGATTTTCCTTTAATGTTTATATATGTCGTAATTTTTTATTTTAAAGGTGGCAAAACCAGATATTCTATACCGGCTTCTTCAAACATTTCTTTTGAGAATGCCAGCTTGTCCCGCCAAGTTGTGTCTTTAATATCCGGACGAGGCTCAACAGCATTGGTTACAACCATTTTTATTCCCGATTGGATGATTGCGCGCGCACAATCGGTACAAGGCGCATGCGTTGCATAAAGGACGCAGCCTTTCAACGGCGTTCCGGTCAGGCAGGCATTATAAATTGCATTGCGCTCGGCATGCTCAAAGAAGTCATATTTTGTCGGGCGTTCCATTCTTTCCGGCTTATTATCGTCAACCCCCCGGACTAAGCCGTTATAACCGGTGGCGCGGATTTCCCGATCCGGACCGACAACAATCGCACCTGTTTTGGTAGACGGGTCTTTTGACCATGACGCAACCAAAAATGCCATTTCCATAAAGCGTCTGTGCCATTTGTCCGAAAACATATTCTTTTCTCCTCTGTTTGTTGTGCTGTTAATTTAGACCGGATTTAAAATTGTGACAAGACAAATATACAAATACCCCACGGAATACAAGTTTCCGAGGGGTATAAAAAAACAAAGCATAAAAATCACAAAGCTTCGTCCGGACAATTTTCTTCCTGCCGGTAATACCTGTATGACAGCCCTATGAGCGTTCCCAACACCAGCAAAACAAGGGCAATGGAACAGACTATATTCAAATAGTACGGCCAATTTAAGCTGTCACAAAAAAGCTGACAAAAGGGAACAGACAAGGCGCCGATAACGCTGCACGGCAAAATTGCCCCTTTACCACGGATAAACTGTGAAAAGACAGCTACAGACGCAATGGATATTCCCAGAAGGCAAACCGTTCCGGTTATCCACTTTCCCCATGCAAAATCCAGAATACACAGATTCAGGATAAATAAAAAGAATGCAACGCACACCAAAATAATCATTGCGGCGTTCAATACTATCTTTGTTCTTTTTGTGTAAAACATAATAGAAAAATTAAAAGTTTATAAATAAAGTATCTTCTCAAAGAGATTTTTATCACATCTTTCAGAAATTGGCAACAGATAAAAAAAGGTCTTAAAACCAAGACTTTTACTTGACATCTGACATAAAATAAACGAAATTACCAGCAGTGCATTTTATAATTTATTAGGAGAAAAAAATGAGTGCTATTGTTGATATTCATGCCAGAGAAATTATTGACTCACGCGGCAACCCGACCGTTGAAGCCGATGTTGTTTTGCAAAGCGGCGCTTTTGGCCGCGCGGCTGTTCCGTCAGGCGCTTCTACCGGCGTTCACGAAGCTGTTGAACTGCGTGACGGCGATAAAAAACGTTTCGGCGGCAAAGGCGTTTTGAAAGCCGTTGAAAACGTCAATGACAAAATTTATGACGCTCTGGCCGGTTTGGACGCTGATGACCAAATCGCTATCGACCAAGCCATGATTGATTTGGACGGCACCGAAAACAAAGGCAAACTCGGCGCAAACGCAATTCTCGCCGTTTCTTTGGCCGTTGCCAAAGCTCAGGCCGAAGAAGCCGGCTTGCCGTTGTATCGTTACCTTGGCGGCACCATGGCTCGCACTTTGCCTGTTCCGATGATGAACATCGTTAACGGCGGCAAACACGCTGACAACCCGATCGATATTCAAGAATTCATGATTATGCCGGTTTCTGCATCTTCTGTTCGCGAAGCAATTCGTATGGGCGCTGAAATTTTCCACACTTTGCAGAAAAACCTCAAAGCTGCCGGCCACAACACCAACGTCGGCGACGAAGGCGGTTTTGCTCCGAATCTGAAATCTGCCGAAGAAGCTTTGACTTTCATCGTTAACTCTATCAAAGACGCCGGCTTCAAACCGGGTGAAGACGTTGTTCTCGCTATGGATGCCGCTTCTTCCGAATTTTATAAAAACGGCAAATACGAAATGGAAGGCGAAGGCAAATCTTATACCAATGCCCAGATGGTTGAGTTCTACAAAGGCTTGTGCGACAAGTTCCCGATTTTCTCAATTGAAGACGGTATGGCCGAAGATGACTGGGAAGGCTGGAAAATGCTTACAGACGCTTTGGGTGATAAAGTTCAGCTCGTCGGCGACGATTTGTTCGTTACCAATCCGAAACGTTTGGCTATGGGTATTGAAAAAGGCGTTGCCAATTCAATTTTGGTTAAAGTCAACCAAATCGGTACATTGACAGAAACAATGCAAGCTGTTGACTTGGCTCAGCGCAACAAATACAGCGCCGTTCTTTCTCACCGTTCCGGCGAAACTGAAGACGCTACCATTGCCGACATTGCTGTTGCTACCAACTGCGGACAGATTAAAACCGGTTCAATGTCTCGTACAGACCGTATGGCAAAATACAACCAGCTCATTCGTATTGAAGAAGAATTGGGCGATATGGCTGTTTATGCCGGCAAATCTATTCTGAAAAAATAGTTTACGCCAGATTGGCAAAGGGGGTTGAGAAATCAGCCCCTTTTTTTTATTTAGCACAAATTTTAGACAAAAAAAACTTGCATTAGGCTTAAAAATTTGGTATTTAAAAGATTCAATAAATAACAATTAATTTTTAAATCTATGAATATTATTAAGAAAAGAAGACAAATCAGCCCATTACGTCTGGTTTTTGCAGAATGTCTGACAATGGTCGTAATTTCTGCCTGTGTTTGCGGAATCCTCTATGGATGTGTTGAAGTGTCTGAAACAGGCATGTCTTTTCTGCCTTTGTTTCAACTCTTTACCGGCATTACCGCATTTGCCATGGTGGCTTGGAGAGATACTTTTCTTTCCAAAATAAGCTTTCCGAAATACTTGATTGTTCTGGCCTTCGTCTATGGCATTTTACTTTTTGAGTTTCTGCTCTATTGGGGCTTAAAAAGCTTTTTATGCTTGGCAGCGGCGGCAATAATCTTGTTTGCAATAACGGCAATAATCGGTTTTTACTTAGGGCAAATCATTCGCAGGAGAAACATCTATACATTATGCTGTATTATCGCTTGTCTCGGAATTGTCTGTGAAGCAATTTGCTTATTCATCAGTTCCAATCTGGCATCATATTCTATCATTATTTCGATGAGCTTGTGTGCCGGATTGCTTAATATGGCGGATTTTTCCAGATATAACAGAATCATGTATGGATTGGCTCATTCAAACGATTCATCAAACACGGATTTTGTTCTGGCTTTGATGTTTTTTATAAATCTGATGGGCGGAATTGCCGCCACAGATGCGACCCGTTTGGCCTCTAAGTTCTTTTTGTATCGTGAGTTCAAAAGACTAACTTATTAAAACCTGAAAATATGGAGAATAAATTTGTCATCACCAAACAAGAAAAACGCGGAATCATTTTCAGACTTTATTTTACCGTTCTGAAATTAGCAATCTTCGGAATTGCAATGGCTCTGCTCTTTGCATATATTCCGCAGTTCAGCAAATGGTTCTTTGCTCCCGAAAGCACGCCGGAAAAACCGTTATGCGGCTTATTTGCACTGTTTTTGCTTATATTGCCTATGTTTCTGTGCTATGCTTATTTCAGGCTTAGCCCGCTGTTAGGCAACAACGGCAAAATGAATATTGCGGTTCTGTTGGCAATTGCGATGGGCTTCCGGACAACAATTTGTTTTTACAGCCAAGGCTGGAAAGAAACAGGTTTGTTTCTGGCGATTGCGTTTGTGTTGTTTACTTTGGCAGTTTGGACGGCTGTTTTTATCAAAAAAGATTTCAGCAAATACAAAAAAATATTTATTATGCTCGCTCTCGTTTTGGTGATTATACCGCTTATCTGTTTTATGCTGGACTATGACGGCTTAAACGTTGCCCTATTTTATGCTATGTCTGTTATCGGCTGCATTTGGGTCTTTCTTGATGTGCAGGATTTGTGGTTTAAGCTTGAGGATATTCCCGACCAATGGAATTTTGACAAGATGTATTGTCATACAATGATTAATCTGCTTGCCGGTTTCTGGCTTATTCATATTTATGCGGATTTTATCAGAATTATCGTCAAATTCTGGGTCAATAGTTATCATACTTCTCAAACCAGGAATTTTCAAACATCATAAGTCCGGCAAAGACTTAATACTTAAAGAGTTTCGAACAAATTATCGTTCGGAACTCTTTTTGTTTTAAACTTTTGTCAAATTAAGGTATAATACAGAGATTAAATAAAGGATTGTTTTTATGGTTTTGATGAATAAATTAAAAAACGGCGTGGGCAAAGACACTGATTTTGCGCTTTTTATGCCTAACAATGTTGATATTTTAATGAAAAGCGGCGAATTTAAGTTAGCTGATGAAGAAATTGCAGAAAAACTTAAACAAGGAAACCTGAAGCTCATCTACCGTCCGAATATTTATACAATCCGGCGAGATCAAAAAAGCGGCTCAATTATTTTAACAGATATTTCAACGCAAAAAGTTGAATGCCCGACTTGTCTGGCCGCTTACAAACCCGGCAAAAACTGCTCTGAAATTTTATTCCACGGATTTATGCTTTGTCTTGACAAAGGATTAGGAAAATTAACGGAACAAGAACAATGCAAAGTCAAAAAAATTACGGCGCATTTTGAAAAATTAATCACGAGCAATATGGCGGAATCTGCCAGACATGAGCTGAAACATATTGAAAATGACTTATACTTTAAGGAAGCACATCACGACAATTTGTCTTTAAATCACGAGTATTATATCCGCACGCGTTTTCTGGATGAGATTTCGGCAACAGCTAAAGAAAATATTGAACAACATGTGCAAACCAAAGAACAAGGAATTGGCTATATCCAAAAAACGTTTTCCGAATGGATGAATAATCCGCAAAGAGAAAGTTATTATGGGCGGTTTGGCGATTTTGAACATCAATACAGCGCTTATGAAGAAGAAAACCTTGAGCGCGATACATCTCAATCAGAAAAATTATACCGGCAGATATTAGGCAAATTTTTCACGTTTAATATTAACGGGCAGGATATGGATTTGTCTGAAGCGATTGCCCCTGATTTTTCCTTACCGCGGCAAAGTATGCAAAATCTGCTCAACGCCAAAAAACTCATTTCAGAAAACAGCAGAAGATAACCTTTCATCGAACTTCGGAGTTGCCGGCGCGGGTTTTATCGCAAACATCAGGATACTTCCACTTGCCCTCAAGTTTGAAACATTGATCCGGCGTGAACTCAAAATCACAATAGCCATATTCCAAATTCAACGCGCCGTTATATTTTTTACAGGCTTCTATATGCAATTCATCCAGCCTCTTTTCACTGCACTCCGCTGTTTTCTCTGCGCAAGCCATAAATAGACGTTGATATTCCTCGTTCATATAAATACAGCCGTGCAATTTATTCCACGTCAGACAATCTTTGCGGCATCTTTTCTCATTATAGTCCCACACGTCCCCTAAATCTAAACAGCTGTCTATTTCCATACAACTATTCAAATGCCATGTTCCCCATATCATTAAACCTAACACAACAAATTTTATTAAATATCGTCCAAATTTTTTCATATTAATTACCAATATTTTTTAGGAAGTGAACGGTTATTGTTATCCCTTAATTCTGCACAAGCATCTTGAGCCGATAATTGAGAATTATATTTTGCTTTGTTTCGACCTAATTGATTTATCGATATATCATTGATATAATCAATTCCAGCATCTTGTTTATTCATTTTTCTATAATATATATTACGATAATAATCAAAAGATTCCTTTATGTCACCAGCTATTTCTGCTGTTTTCTCTCCTGCCGTTCCTCTTTTTGTCGCATTATAATTTGCTTTGCAGTGATAATAATCATCAAGATATTTATATCCATGACTTTTCATCAATTTGTATTCTTTATACATATCAGATACAGCGCCTTTAATCTGCCTGATATTATCTGCCGTATCTCCCAAAAGGTTTCTACGCGTTAAATTGCTTTCAAAATTTGTTATTCCGCCCATTTCTTTTTCCTTTTTTCAGTTTAAAACAAAAAAATCCGCCGGAACAATCCGGCGGATTTCAGATACACTTCTCCCAAGTGATACTTTTATTTCTAAATAATTTTCAAATAAAATCCAAGGATTTTATTCCTAAAAATTAGCAATACGCTCCAAAGCTTCCTCAACTTTTGCTTTGTTCTCCAGAGCTTCTGCCTGACGGCGCTTTTCTTCTTCAACGACAGCGGCCGGCGCACGCTCGACAAAGCTCGGATTGCCTAACTTGCGCGCATAACCTTCAAGATTTTTGTTCAAAGCTTCAAGCTCTTTGTTCAAACGTTCTTTTTCCGCTGCAAAATCAACAACGCCTTTCAGCGGCAGCAAAATTGTCGCTTCCTTAAACACGCTTTGAACCATATCTTTGCTGATTTCGGCATCTTTGGCAAAACATTCCAGATTTTCCAAACGAGCCAAAGAACAAATAATCTTATTGAAAGACTTTAAGTTTTCGCAAGAATGGCTTGAAGCATCTTTCAGATAAACGTTCAGTTTGGCTCCGGCCGGCAAATTCATTGACGCACGCAGCGAGCGGATTGAAGAAATCAACTCAATCGCCCAGTCAATATCGTTAAGAGCGGCTTCGTTAATCTGTTCGTTTAACGGCCAAGCGGCTTTAATCAACTTGCAGTCACGGCCATCACAAGTGTTGTTCCACAATTCTGTGGTGATAAACGGCATAAACGGATGCAAGATAACCAGAATCCTGTCCAGAACCCAAGCAAAAGCAGCGCGGGTTTCGGCTTTTTCGGCTTCATTTTCGCCATAGAAAACAGGTTTGACCATTTCAATATACCAGTCGCAGAAAGAACCCCAGACAAATTGATATACGGCATTGGCAGCATCGGAAAAGCGGAAAGCATCCAGATTATCGGTCACTTCTTTTGAGGCCTGTTTGGCTTTGGCGATAATCCATTTATTGACGGCCAGCTTAACGCTGTTTTCGTCAAAGCCTTTAACCAATTTGCACTCGTTCATTTCGCCGAAACGGGCGGCATTCCACAATTTTGTAGCAAAATTACGATAGCCGGCAATGCGGGATTCACTCATGTTAATATCACGGCCTTGGGTTTCCATTGCGGCCATGAAGAAACGCAACGCATCGGCGCCGTATTTTTCAATCGTTTCCATCGGGTCAACCGTATTGCCCTTGGATTTTGACATTTTGCGCCCCTGCTCATCTCTGACCAAACCATGGATATAGGCTTTTTGGAACGGCACTTTTTTCATCATATACATACTCATCATCATCATGCGGGCAACCCAGAAGAAGATGATGTCAAAGCCGGTAACGAGAACCGAAGTCGGATAAAACGTATCTAGAAACTCACTCTTATCCGGCCAGCCTAATGTTGAGAACGCCCATAAGCCGGAAGAAAACCACGTATCCAACACATCTGTTTCGCGGCGGAGTTCAACCTTTTTGCCATAGTGCTTTTCTGCGGCGGCAAAAGCTTCTTCTTCATTTTCTTCGCAGAAAATGTGCTCGTCAGGACCGTACCAAATCGGCATTTGATGTCCCCACCATAACTGGCGGGAAATGCACCACGGCTGGATATTTCTCATCCATTCAAAATAGGTCTTTTCATAAGACTTCGGAACAAACTCCATATCGCCGTTTTCAACAACGCGGATCGCTTCTTTAGCCAAAGCCGGCGCATCAACAAACCATTGGTCTGTCATTAAGGGTTCAATCACAACATTTGAACGGTCGCCGTAAGGAATAACCATCGGATGCTCTTCAATCTTATCCATTAAGCCCATTTCCGTCAGGGTTTCAATGGTTTTAGCACGAGCTTCCATAGTAGTCATACCCGAATAAGGCGTGTTTTCATTTAACGTGGCATCAGGATTCAAAACATTAATCATCGGCAGATTATGGCGCTTGCCGACCTCAAAGTCATTAAAATCATGCGCCGGCGTAATTTTAACGGCACCGGTGCCTTTTTCCGGATCGGCATGGTCATCGGCAATAATCGGAATAGCCCGATTGATAATCGGAATAATGCAGTTTTTGCCGATTAAATGTTTGAGTTTTTCATTGTCTTTGGAAACAGCAACGGCCGTATCGCCAAACATTGTTTCAGGGCGCGTGGTCGCAATATGGATAAACTGCCCTTCTTCGCCTTCAATCGGATATTTGTAATAATACATTTTGCCGACTGTTTCTTTTTGAATAACCTCCAAATCAGAAACGGCCGTCATAAACTTGGAATCCCAGTTAACCAGCTTTTTGGCTTTATAAATCAAGCCGTCTTTATACAAATTTACAAAGATTTTGCGAACGGCGCGGCTTAAGCCTTCGTCCATAGTGAAACGCGAACGGGACCAATCGCAGGATGCCCCCAGACGGCGAAGCTGTTTGCAAATTGTTCCGCCGGACTGCTCTTTCCATTTCCAAACGGTTTCAATGAATTTTTCACGCCCCAAATCATGGCGGGTAATCCCCTCTTTGGCCAAGTTGCGTTCAACGACCATTTGGGTTGCAATACCGGCATGATCCATACCGGGCTGCCATAAAACCTTTTTGCCAAGCATGCGGTTATAACGAATTAAAATGTCTTGCAACGTATCGTCCAAAGCATGCCCCATATGCAAAACGCCGGTAACATTCGGCGGCGGAATGACAACGGCGAACGCGTCTTTATCGCTGCGCATATCCGGTTTGAAATCGCCGCTTTCTTCCCAATCGGCATAAATTTTTTCTTCAAAATCTTTAGGCGTATAGTTTTTTTCTAACATCATTTTTTCCTAATTTTTCTTTTTTTGTACTTAAGATATATAAACTGCAAAATGCCCTCAAAACTTAATTTGGGGGCAATAAAAATCCGCAGGCCGGCAGCTAAAAGATTAGCTATCTGCCAACCTTTGCCATCACTCGCTCAATTTCTTTTTGAACCGCAGCTTCGACAACAGACGGCAATTTGGCTTCAAGCCAAGCTTTTGTCTGTTTTTTAATTTCTTCTTTAGCATAATCTTCAATATTAACACTACCGTTTAATTCTGCGGAAACAGCCTCTCCGATAATGCTTTTAATTACATCTTCAACAACATTTTCTATTGTGCGGGAGCCATTGCCGAGCAGCTTGACGGCTTCCGGTTCCGGCTTATGTTCTTTAATTAGGGAAACCTGCTCAACCGGCGCTTTTTCTGCAAACATTTTCGCAAAATTGCTGATAATTCCGGCGGAAACATCGGCAGCATCCCCTTCCTCGGCAGAAACATCAGCAGAAGAAACGGCAACAGCTTTTTCTTCATTGTTGTCCGCATAAATAACTTTTGACGCTGAATTCAAAATATCATCAATATTTTCGGCAATATCTTCCCCTTTTGAGGCGGCAGGCTCTTCAATCTCCTCTTTTTCGGCAGAAACATCCAACAACGCGCCGACATCAACACTGTCCTGAGGCAGGCGCAATTCGCCGGCGGCATCTTCTTCGGGAGAAAAAATCGGTTCAGCCTCATCATCAAGGCTTAATTCAGGCAATTCATCACTAACAGAAACCTCAGGTTCAAAAACCGGCTCCGCCGCGATTTCCGGAATGTTGATATCTTCGGCGGCCAAATCGGCAGTAACATCTTTGATTGTCAAATCCACATCATCAAGTTTCAAATCAATATCATCGGCTGCGGTTTCAGCCAAAGGATCGTCGATTATCATTGCGGCAGACAAATCATAAACATCATCTTCTGCTTCCGGCTCAACAGCCACTGCCGAAACTTCGGGCTGAGCAACAACCGGTTCCGGACGGACTTCTGAAACACTTGCGGGTTGTTCCGCAGAATCTTTATTCAAAATATCTTTAATTGAAGAGAGGATGTCTTCCATAGACAAATCGTCTTGCTGTTCTTCTGCCATCATTGTATTTTCACCAAAGTCAAATAAAATTATACCTGTGTTCTAGATTAACAATATTTTTTTATTAATCAATAGATAATGACAGCCATTTGCCTTTTGTATCCTGATAATACTTGTCGGCATTATACAGTTCGACATTAAGCTTCAGGTCTTCCGCGGTAAGTTTTCCCATGGAAAGCAACAAATTCATACCGGATACGTAATAATCCCTGCGGGCTTTGACCTCTTCGACGTTTGAGTTCAAAAGCTCCTGATAAGCATCCAACACATCAAGAATGGTACGATTACCCAAAGCTTCTTCTTTCTGAACGCCTTCGAGTGCTATTTCATTCGCTTTAACCTGATCAATAATTGACTTTATTTTAGAATCGTTGCTTTCCATATATTCCCAAGCGCTTTCAACCAAAGCGCGGACAGAACGCTCCGTTTCCAGCAGCTGTTCCTGAGCCTGCCATTTTTGATATTTGCTTTGGCGAATCTGCGCGCGGGTCTTGCCTGCCGTATAGAGAGGGACGGTCATATTTACGCCGATTTCCAAATTGTCGGTTTTATTGGTTCCGGGCGTGCTGTCCAAATCGTTATGGACTTTGGCTGCCACACCGTCAAGAGAAACGGAAGGCAGCAACGCGCCGTTGTTATACGCAACGGTATAAGAAGCCGCATTAAAATTATTCTTTGCGGTTTTAATGCTGTAATTATTGCCCATAGCAAAATTCATTGCCTCATCCAAACTTAAAGGCAGCATTTCGGTAATGGTTTTCGGCTCTTTCAAATTTTCGGGTCCATGGCCGATAATCTGAGCATAAACAGCTTTAGATGCCGCCAATGTTCCCTCCGAAGCTATGCGGTCGGACACAGCCTTTGAGTGGCGGGCACGTGCCTGAGAAACATCGGTTCTGGTTACCTCGCCGACATTAAAACGCTGAATTGTCTCGTCAAGGCGCTTTTTCAGCAATTTCTCATTATTCTTCTGCAATTCAACAATCGCTTCGTTTTGCAAAACATCAAGATAAGCCGTCGCGGCGCTGAGAAAAACAGACTGTTCGGTACTGAACAAATTGTTTTGTTCCGCCTTAACCTTGCTGTCTGCCGCCTTAACCGAATTCATCGTCTGAAAGCCATTAAACAACGGTTGTGAGATTTTTGCGCCGACGCTAGTGGTATCGCCGTCATTGTCATTATTCATGCCGACCTGAGAATTTTTGGTTTGGCCGTTGGCATCCGTATAACCGGCTGTCAAAGCTATTGTCGGACGGTAACCCGATTTGGCAATTGCCACATTCTCATCTACCGAGCGCAGATAAGCCCTCTGCCCCTGCAAAGTCGGATTAGACTTATATGTTTCGCTTAAAGCTTCAAAAATAGTTTCGGCTCTCGCCGGAGAAGAAAATATGGTCGCAAGCATCAAACCGGCAACGAAAGTTTTTTTCATTAATCTCACCTCTGAATTTACTCTAAAAAATTATGCTGATTATATTTTATTATGCTTATTTTGCAACTTTATTTATTAAAAAACCGCATACAAACATTTATTATTTTCAATAACCGCTTATCTTATTAACTATATTTCAAACAATTAATAATATCTTTTGGGATAACTGAGTATGTAAGAGCCATTAAGGAGATGAAATTGAGTAAAAAAGATTCCGTTATTATCAGCGAGATTGATAAAGCACGCCTTAAATTATCCATTGAACATTACATTAAATACTTTATCGGGAAAAGAACCAGCGAAATAAACAAAGACGAGGCATTGAATGCCATTGCTCTGGCTGTTCGCGAATTTGCCATGGACAAAATGTATGAAACGATGGCTCGTTACAATAAATGCAATACAAAAAGAATCTATTACTTGTCGGTAGAATATCTTATCGGCCGTTCTTTAGAGAATAATCTTCATAATCTCGGCTTATATAATATTATGAAAGACATTAAAATTGAGGGTTTTCCCGATTTCAGCCTGCAAGAAATTTTTGACACAGAATATGATCCGGCTTTGGGCAACGGCGGTCTCGGACGCTTGGCCGCATGCTACCTTGATTCAATGGCATCACTCGGAATCCCGGGTTTCGGTTATGGCATTAACTATCAGTTCGGCCTGTTCAAACAAAAATTTGAAAACGGCTATCAGGTAGAACTTGCCGACAGCTGGCTCGGCGAAGACTCTCCGTGGCAGTTTGCCCGCCCCGACCGTACGGTCCGCATTCCGATTAAAGGCGAAGTCGAGGTCATGGACGACGGCGCAGGCAACAAAAATTTCATTTGGATGAATACCCAGAATATTTACGGCGTTCCGTATGATTTTCCGATTGTCGGCTATGACGGCAAATCGGTTAACTATCTGCGCCTGTTCTCGGCAAAAACCGATGATGAACTGGATATTAACATTTTTAACGAAGGCGGTTATATCGACGCGGTTCGCGATAAGATTTCAACAGAAACCATTTCAAAAGTCTTATATCCGTCAGATGCCGTCGAATCCGGCAAGAAATTGCGTTTAACCCAACAATACTTTTTTGTTTCATGCGCAATGCAGGATATTATCCGCCGCTTTCTGGAAAAAAGCAACGACTTCAAACATCTGCCGGATATGGTTTGCATTCAGCTCAATGATACCCATCCGGCGATTGCCATTCCCGAAATGATGAGACTGCTGGTTGACATTCACGGGCAGGAATGGGATACGGCATGGGATATCGTAACCAGAACATTTGCTTATACCAACCATACTCTGCTTCCCGAAGCGTTGGAAACATGGCCGGCAAGAATTTTCCAAGAACTTCTGCCCCGCCATTTGCAAATCATTTATGAAATCAACCGCCGCTTTATGGATTTTGCCCGCGAGAAATTCGGCAACGATGCGGAGAAACTCAGCAAAGTGTCTATCGTCAGCGGTGACGGCGCCGGCCAAATTATCCGTATGGCTAACCTTTCTATCGTCGGTTCGTTCTCGGTTAACGGCGTTGCCCAAATTCACTCCAATCTGATTAAAACAACTTTGGTTCCCGAATTTTACCAGTTGTGGCCTGAAAAATTCACCAATGTTACCAACGGCATCACCCCGCGCCGCTGGCTGCTGCATGCCAACACTGCTTTAGCTGACCTTATCACCTCAAAAATCGGCGACGGCTGGATTACGCATCTCAGCGAATTGGAAGGTTTGGACAGTTTTGTTAACGACAGCAAATTTATCAAAGAATTTTCAGACATAAAGAAAGCAAATAAAGCACGCTTGGCTAAAGTTATATACAAAACCAACAATATTATGGTGGATCCGGAAAGCATGTTTATTGTTCATGCCAAACGCATTCATGAATACAAACGCCAGTTGATGACTATTTTGCAGGTTATCGGCGATTATCTGGCTATAATTAAGGACAATGTTAAACCCAAATGCGCAAAAACTTATATTTTTGCAGGGAAAGCCGCTCCGTCTTATAATTTTGCCAAACTTGTCATTAAATTGATTAACAATGTGGCAGATGTTATTAATAATGATCCGGCGGTCAATGATATGCTGAAAGTCGTCTTTATTCCCGACTATAAAGTTTCATTAGCCGAAGTTTTAATTCCGGCTGCCGATTTAAGCGTTCAGTCTTCTACCGCCGGTTTTGAAGCCAGCGGCACCGGCAATATGAAATTTGCCTTAAACGGCGCACTGACTATCGGAACTCTGGACGGTGCCAATATTGAAATCCGCGAAGAAGTCGGCGATGAAAACTTTTATCTGTTCGGCCTGACCGAAGATGAAATTCAGAAAAAACGCAAAGATTACAATCCCCGCGCTTTGTATGACAACAATAATTACATTAAGCGCATCCTCAATGCGGTCAATTCCAATATGTTCTGCGAAAAAGATTATGTCTTGCTGTTCAAACCTATCTTTGAAGAACTCGTCAATCGCGACTATTTCTTTGTTTTGGCTGATTTGGAAGCTTTTGACAAAACAATGGAACGCGCAGAGACAGATTTTCTGGATAAGAAGAAATGGGCAAAAATGGCAATTACCAACGTGGCTCATATGGGCAAGTTTACCAGTGACCGCGCCGTTGAAGAATACGCCGACAATATTTGGCACATTTCTTCATGCTGATAAGCGCTGCCCGAAAGGAAGCCTGATAACAAAATCAGAAATCTAAATGCTCAATAAAAAAAACGCTCTGAAATCAGAGCGTTTTTTTTTATTAATGGCTTTCCCTGCCCCGCGCAGGAATATTCAAAGCGCCGCCGGAGGACTGACGCCCTTTTGCCGCGCGCTGCTTATTTTGATCTTTCTCATAAGAACGTCGGATTAAATCCGGCGATTCGATATCAACGCCGTAGTCATGCTTCAATGACGTTGTCAAAGCTCTGATATCCGAATTAATAACATCATATTCGTCTTTAATCAAATCTTTCTTTTGTTTACGATCGGCAGGCCGTTTATCATCAAGACCGTCGAGGGTTTCTTCGAGTTTCTTATCATATTTATAAATATTTTTATTATAGAGTTCTAAATATTTGGCTCTTTTAGCCTCATCAGAAGCATTGGCAAAAGTATTATCATCACGATACATAGCCAAGAACTCGACATAAGCGCGGCCTGTCGCCAGCTGTTTAACAGCATCCGTTTCAATACCGACCGTATTAACTGACGGAACCGGCGTGTCGCTTCCGTCCGGATAAATTTTATCCATAATGTTATTCTCAAAGAATTGGTTAAATTTCTTATATTTAACCTGAGCTTTTGTTGCTTCTCCTTCATTTTTGGCGCTATCACGCAACTCTTTTACCATTTTAATAAACGGATGCGCTTCATTGGTAATTCCTTCAGCAATCATTTGCTCTTCTAACTGTTCTGCCAAAAATCTATAAAAAGTTGCTCTTTTTTCCGGATCGTCGTTGTTTTCTTTGGCTGCTTTCAACATTGTATTGACATCTTTTTCCTTCAGTTTAACACCGGTCGGAATCATCAATTTTTTTCCACAAGCGGTAAAGAACTTCGATTTATGCTGATAGCTGGCGTTAAATCTGATATGAGTACACTTGCAGCTTTTAGCCGCATCAATAGCCTCTTCCATCATCCAATCTGCCATATCGCCGTATTTAGGCGTCATCATCGTCAATTGCAGATGCGGTTTGCCGTTTTTGGAAACAATTTCCCCTCGCAATGCAAATTCAAAATTAGGATTTACCTTGCCTTTTTTATCAGCAGTCGGCCCTTCTTTCTTTTGGTCTGCGTCTTTATACCACGTCATCTCCCAACCGTTTCCGCAACTGCTTATTTTATAGTTCTTGGATTTTTCTTTTTGCATAAGTCTGACATGGGTATTCATATATCCCAGAATATCATCTGCATTCGGATGCGGCTTTTCGGGTTTCTTCCGCAGGAATCTGGCAACAGCTTTATCTTCCAAAGTTTTTGCAGTCCGGCGGATGGCTGCAATCCTTTCTTCATCGGTCATTTCTTCGGTTGCCGGCTGCATATTGCTGTTTGCGGCTTCAGGAATCCTCTCAGATTCATTTCCGCCATTTTCCTGCGCCATTGAAGCGCCCAAAAAGCTCCCGTTTTCATAAGCTCCATTTTCACTTCTCAGTTCATCACGGGCTTCTATTGCCGTTTGCTTGAAATCTTCAGGTTCTTCCGGATCAAAACTTAAACCGGATATGCTCAATGTATTAAGATAGCTGTATACTTCTTTTAATTCATCCTTGCTCATACCGAACTTGCTGAATGTGATTTTTCCGTTTTCAATGCGGAAATCAGCGCCGCCCGGCAACTGAATGTTATATCCCTCTTTGCCGCCTTCTTTTGTTTTTTGATATTTCAGCTGCCAATCGGGATTATCGCTCTCTGACATTTCCTGCAAGCGCTCGCCGAGCAAGTCCATACCGGACAAGCCGTCATTTTCATCGGCAATAATATTGTCAAACAAGAATGTGTTACCAGAATAAGCCATAGAAACTCTCCTAAAACTCCGCTTTAATTGTTTATATCATAACACAAATTTCATAAAAAACAACTTTTTTGACAAAAAAAATCTATAAATTATTGTCTAAAGGATATTAATTTATCAATATGAAGACACATTGGCCGGTCCTTCACCCGTCGAACTTTTAGACAAAACAAAAGTTCCTTTTTATTTGCGAAGGATATCAGACATCAACGGACGTTTTTCACCTAATCCCGATGGGCGGACAAAATGCGGCACATTATTATCACCGTTTGCCGCAGGCCTTTCCGAAAGCGGAATATATTCCTCTTCCGGACGAATTAACTGTTCGGGCGCTATTTTAATATCGCTTGTCAATTTGGACTGAAAGGCGCAGGCAACACCTGAAATTGCCCCGTAATAGTCAATAATCCCTTTAATGTTTTCACCTTTTCCGAGGTAAAGAATCCCGCCGGGAACTTGCATATTATGTATTTTTGCGCATAGCCGGCTCTGTATTCCCGAAGAGAAAAAGCGCAAAACATTCCGGCAGAAAATTATATCAAATTTTTCATTAAAAGTCAGTTCTTCGAGCAAATTGAACCGGCGGAATTCAACCATTTTTTTGATATTGTCATTAATTTTCCAACTGTCGCCTTCTGCCGTAAAATTATCAATCATGGTTTCGGCATTCATCCCCGTTTGAATTTCAAACTGGTTATAATAGCCCCTCTGTGCTTTTGCTATGGCAGAAGAAGACAAATCCGTTCCGATGATACTGACTTTCCAGTCGTTTAAGCCGACCAGCCTGCTGACGGCGATTGCTATGGAATAGACCTCTTGTCCGGTTGAACAGCCTAAACTTAAAATACGCAGTTTTTTGAGATTTCGATTGGCTTCTTTAACCAAAGGCAACACATAATGCTCAAATTGGTTGAAAACGTTCCAGTCTCTGAAAAAGCGCGTGTCGGCAAAGGCTAAATTTTCAATTACCTGAGCAATCAGCGCTTTTTGGCCGCACTTTAAATCGGCAATCAAATCTTCAACCGAAGGGTATCCCCGTTCTCTTATAAAACCCGAAATTTTTTTATCTATTGCAAAATATTCGCGTTCGGAAATGCTCCAACCGGCATACTGCCGGAGAAGTTCAACTAAGAAATCAAAATCGGTTTTCCTCATCTTCCGTCCCCTACAGCAATCCTAAAATCGTAATTTTGCTTTCGATAATATCTTCATCAAACGGTTTCATGATATAGTCATCGGCTCCGCCTTGCAAAGCTTCTCTTATCTTATCCTCATCATTTAACGACGAACAGAAAATAATTTTCGGCTGGTTCATTTTATGGTTGGAGCGAATCATATATAATACGTCAATCCCCTCCATTACAGGCAGGCGCCAATCCATTATGATTAAATCTAAAGGCGATTGCTTCCAATATTTAATAACATCTTCCCCGTCTTCCGCCTCCAAAACGTCAAAGCCTAAATTAGACATGATTTTGGACAAGACCATACGGATTATTTTAGAATCGTCTGCGATTAAACAGGTTGCCATGTTTTTTCCCTTATCCGATTACAAAACTAAAGTTTTCTTCATCAGCCAAATTAATTTGCACCGGTGCTGCCGGCATTAAGCTGCGCAAATAAAAAGCCGGTGCATATTGAGCCGAGCGCTCTTCCCCGCTGCCTGCCAATATATCAGCAACTGCTGCCGCCTTCTGCCCTGCAATTCTTGATGAGGCTGACAACTTTGCGCATAGCCTGCCGCTCTCTTCATAAATCATTATTTTTCCGCCTTTAATAACCATATCTGCCAAAATCATTGCCGAGAGCATAAATGCCTTTGCAAAAGCAGCCGAAAAACTTCCGGCTTCCAGAATTATCGGAAAATTTTGGTTTCCTATGGTTTTTAGATAATCTTCCGTTGTTTTGACAACAAGGTTTTTATCTTCAATATTTGCGTTAACCGCTCCGAATGCCATGCGGAAAAATTTCAGTCTGGCAGCCAAAACCTGAGAGCTTGTTTTAAGAATCGAACGAATATCATCAAGAAAATCCATGTCTCCTTCTTCCAACAGCTCAACTGCGTTGGAAACCGCGCCGATATTGCCGATCAGATCATGGCTGATGCGGGTGCAAATCAATTCTGTTACGGAAGGCGAAAGCATATTCATGTTATCAACTCTTTCTCAATTTGGTTAAAAACTATACAAATCCGTATTCATAAAACGCTGGTCTTCTCTGGACATGCGCGTATAATCCAATTCCCTGAGCATCGGATCTTCAAGCAGCAAAAAACCGGTAGAGGCTTTCATATAAGGCTTGTTGCCGCCCAACCCCCAAGTCACTTCGTCTTTGTTATCCGGCGCGCCGTATTTCTGATTTATCTTTTTCCAAAAATCAAAAACCTTGATATTGCGCAGATAAGCCGCTTTGGCGCCGCTTCCGACAACTCTTCCCGACATGCTTTTATACATCACATGATAAATTTTATTTCCGGTAAAATTAGACGTCAGCTTGATTTCAATTTCTTCTTTGGTCGGAAATTTAGAAAATTTGGCCGTTTCAACATATTGGTGGTTATTCTTTTTAGCAATCTCAACCACGCAGTTCATCAGGCGCTCATAACCGACAACTCCGTTGCCCCGACATTTTTCCTCATTGCGCCATTTAATAAAATTGGGGATCTCCAATTTTTGCGAAATCAATTTGAACCCTCTTGTCATCATGGCTTTTTCAGCTTGAGCCAAATTCATCCGCAGCATAATGCCGGATATGTCAAAAACGGAAGCATTCGAACGGGTATTGGCGCGGCGGGAGTTATCCACCATATTTTGCAGACCGGCATTACCCGCAGTTCCGGCTTCCGCTGAAGAAGGCGTATCGGCTCCCGTTTGCGAGCCGGACAGGGACGGAACGCTGTTTGCAAGCTTATCTACCCATGTGCCCGAAACATCCGGCAAAGGAATAGACGGCATTGTTTCTTTTTCCTGACGCTGCAGCGTATCGGTCAGAGTTGTATTCTTCGGCAAAGGCGCGACATTATTCCTCTGCGTTTTCTTTTCAGCTACGGGAATTTGCGTTACGGGAACATTTTGTCTGGCATCGGAAGCCGGCGGCGGCGTAAAAGCATCCGCTCCGCCCGTTCTTTTTTGAATCATCGGCGTCGAGACAGGACGATCCGAAGCAAATGCATCTTCAGCATCCATACTGCTGAAATCCATATCCTCATCTTCCATATAACGGATATTCGAAGCACCGCCTCCGGCGTCAAAAGAAGCGTTATATTCTTCATCAGCCCGAGCCGGAACAGAAACCAGCAGCAGCGCTGTTATGAAGAGAGTATAAAATTTCATGTCCTGTGCTTTTTCTTCAGTTTATTGCTTATTATTGGTGCATATTATATTGTTTTTTGCAAGATATCAAATGTTTCAATCTATTTATCAAAAGAACTTTTGTATTTACTTTTAGGCGGCCTTTGCCTATAAAGGGGAGAAAACAATTAGGATAAATGAAAATGAACGAACAAGCCGTACATGTTATCGGCGCAGGTTTAGCCGGAAGCGAAGCCGCCTGGCAGATTGCGCAGAGGGGAATCCGCGTTGTCATTCATGAGATGCGCCCCGAAAATTATTCGCCCGCCCACAAAACCGATAACTTTGCCGAACTGGTCTGCTCCAACTCTTTCCGTTCTGATGACGCAGAACACAATGCTGTCGGACTGATGCATGAAGAAATGCGCCGCGCCGGTTCCCTGATTATGCGTTGCGCAGATGAGACAAAAGTTCCGGCCGGCGGTGCCCTTGCCGTTGACCGAGAGGCATTTTCCTCTCTTGTCAGCAGCAAAATCCGCAATCATCCGCTCATTGAAATTGTCCATGAAGAGCTGACTGCCCTGCCCGATGAAAATTTCGGCGAGGTTATTATCGCGACCGGCCCGCTGACTTCCGAGGCTTTGGCGCAAGATATTCTTAAAACCGTTGACAATCAGTCTTTATCTTTTTTTGATGCGATTGCTCCGGTCGTATACAAAGAAAGCATTGATTTTTCCAAAGCCTGGTATCAGTCGCGCTATGACAAAGGCGACAAGCTGGATTACATCAACTGCCCCTTGAGCAAAGACGAATATTATCGTTTTATCAACGAACTCAAAAACGGTGAAAAAGTCGATTTTCACGATTGGGAAAAGGCCAGTTACTTTGAAGGCTGCCTGCCAATCGAAGTTATGGCCGAGCGCGGCGACGAAACTTTAACTTTCGGCCCCATGAAACCTATCGGGCTGACTAATCCGCACTGCGAGGAAAAACCATACGCCGTCGTCCAGCTGCGCCAAGACAATAAAGAAGATACGCTCCGGAATATGGTGGGTTTCCAAACCAAGCTGAAATACGGCGAACAGCAACGGATTTTCAGAATGATTCCGGGATTGGAAAACGCCGAATTTGCAAGGCTCGGCGGCATCCACAAAAACACTTTCATCAAAAGCCCGCTGCTACTTGACAAATATTTATGCCTGAAAAAACGCCCGAACATTCGTTTTGCCGGACAGATTACCGGCTGCGAAGGCTATATCGAAAGCGCTTCGGTCGGTTTTATGGCCGGCTATTTTGCCGCCTGCCGCATAAAAGGGAAAGAGCCGGTTTTGCCACCGAGAAACACCGCTTTCGGCTCAATGCTCAACCATTTGATTGATGATACAAATGTTGAAAACTTCCAGCCGATGAACATTAATTTCGGCATTTTTCCGACGATTCAGGGCGAACGCACCGCCAACGGCAAATTCCGCAAGATTAAAGGTATGGACCGCAAAAAGGCTTACAGCGAACGCGCCCTGACTGAAATCGGCCGCTGGATTGAAGAGATAAGCGAATGAAAATGCGCCATAAAAATAAACATCAGGAAAATTTTCCGGTCGGGATGATGCTGTTCGGCAGAGAGAAAAGGCAAATTGTCAGCGATTATTACCAATTCGCCCGCTATGCCGACGATATTGCCGACAATCCGGATATTAAACCAAAGAAAAAAGTCGACAAACTTTACGAGCTGGAAGATATTTTTTTAAGAAACAAACCTTATAAGGGGCAAAAGTTCAGATTTGTTGCCAATCTGCGCAATGAGTTTGACAAATTTCAGCTGTCAACATCAACAGCGACCGACTTACTGATTGCTTTTCGCAAAGATTCAATGGGGTTTGAGTATCAAACATGGGGACAGCTGGTTGATTATTGCAAATATTCGGCTGCGCCGGTCGGACGCTTTATGCTGGCAATCCACAATGAAAATCCGTCCACTTATCTGCCGGCAACGTCGCTCTGCGTCGCCTTGCAGATTGTCAACCACGTTCAAGACATTAAATACGACTGCGAAGTTTTGAAACGCATTTACCTTCCGGCAGAAATGCTGAATAAATACCATGTTCTAAAGGCAGACCTTTTGAAAGAAAAATCTTCACTCGGATTAAAAAAGCTTACAGAAGCCATTATGGAATTAACCCGAGGGCTCGTCAAAGAGGGCAGTGTCTTGCCTGAAATCATTAAAAGCAGAAGTTTGCGGACGGAAGTATGTATTATCCTTTCGTTAACCAATATTATGATAAAAAAGATATTAAAAGGCGACGTTTTGGCTAAGCGAATCAAGCTATCAAAATGGGATTGGCTGAGGGCTGTTATTGCAGGCACGTTTAAAGCTCTGACAACCAAAACAAAAACTTTATCATAAATTGACAGGTGCATTATGAACAATATCAAAAGAATGGTTAAAAAATCAGGCACATCATTTTTCTGGAGCATGAGGCTGCTGCCCAAAGCAAAAAGAAATGCGATGTATACGATTTATGCCTTTTTCAGGCACATTGACGATATTGTCGACGGTGACAAAGATATCGGAGAAAAGCTGGAATTGATTGCGGCCTGGCGCCAAGAGCTTGACAATATTTATGACAAGAAAGCGCCGGCAACAGAAATCGGGCGCAGAATTTATAAAAACTGCATGCGTTTTAAATTGCCCAAATCCGAATTTATCCGTCTGATTGACAGCATTACCATGGATTTGCCCAATCCGGTTCAGGCGCCGAGCCTCAACCAGCTTGACCGCTATTGCCGCGGCGTGGCCGGCGTACCGGGAAGTTTATCCCTGCGCATTTTCGGCGTTGAAGACGAGACTTTGATTGAAAAACTTTCCTCGACACTCGGAAACGCCCTGCAACTGACCAATATTCTCCGCGACGTTAAAGAAGACGCGCAAGCCGACCGTTTGTATATTCCCAGAGAATATCTCGACAAAGCAGGTATTGAAGCAACCGATCCGTTAACCGTCGTCGTCAATAAAAATCTGGCCGTTGCCCGCGAAGAATTGGCCAAAACAGCGGCAAAAAATTATGATGAAGCTTATGAACTCATAAAAAAATTAGATAAAAAAGCGGCGCGTCCGGTTTTAATGATTGCGAATATTTACAAACACTATTTTGACATTATGCAAAACCGCGGCTGGGAAATTATTTCCCCCAAACCGTTCGTCAGCAAGTGGAAAAAATTGACAATCGCATTGCAGGCCTTTTTCAGTTAATGTTGCGCGTCATGAGCGGCAAAGCCTTGACATATCATATTATCGGCGGCGGAATTGCCGGTTTGGCCGCGGCAAAATTCATCAAAGAAAAAAATATCAAAAACAAAGTTGTTTTATATGAAGCGGCAGCAAAGCTCGGCGGCCGCTGTTTTTCTTTTTTTGATGCCGGGCTGGACAGAACCATTGATAATGCAACCCATGTTATTTTAGGAGCCAATAAAGGCGTCATCAATTTGATGAATCGTCCCGAATTTTCAGGAAAAGCAAAGTTTTTTGAAAACGGCACAATAAACGGCAAGTTTTGGAATTATAAGGATTTTATCCTTTTGTCCGTTTTTAATACTAAAGCCGACGAAGTTGCCCCTTCTCTTATAAAAAAACTTGCTTTTAAGCTGTTTCCCTTTCTTCCGAACAGGCTTAAAATCTGTTATTCAAAAGGAGATTTAACCTCAAAACTGATTGAACCTCTCAGCCGTTATACTGACGAAATCAAGCTCAGCCATAAGCTTTTGGATTTTACGGCGGAAAATGATAAAATCTCATTGCTGACTTTTAACAAAAGCAAAGTTCCGATTGCGCCGCAAGATAAAATTATCTGCGCTTTGGACGCGGCAAATTACAGCCGGATTTTCAGCGGGCCGAAATTTGAATTTAATGAAATTGCCAATATCTTCTACCGTACAAGCACGCCGCTTACCCTGCCGGAAGACAGCAAATTTATTGCCACGCCGCAAAATACTGCCGATTGGATTTTTATTAATGACGACATTGTTGCCGCAACAATTTCAAACAGCGCCGCACTGACGGAAGGAGACGATGAGCTTGCCCGTAAAATATGGATTGAAATCAGGGCATTGAACGGATTAAAGCCGGCTTTTTTACCTTCTTACAGAGTTATGCGTTATAAACAGGCCACCATAAAACAAGACGGCAAAAACAACAGACTGCGCCCCTGCTCGGCAAACACCAAATTTAAGAATATGAAATTGGCCGGCGACTGGACAATGAAAAATTGGCCGTGTTGTCTGGAAGCAGCTATTCAATCGGCCAAACGCGCCGTTAAATGACCTTTTTTTTAGTTTATGACAAAATTGTTAAACTTGCCGTTCCAATTCATTTAATCATTGCCAACATATTAAAATTACTTTAGAATTATAGTGTGTGAAAATTTTTTTGTGTGAGGCTATCATGTCTAAGACCAAGATTCTATTCTCAGGTCTGTTTTTGGCTATATTTATGGCCGGAAACGCCTATGCTGGGAATATTGGCAATGTTTCGTCTTTGTCAATTACTCCCTATCAAAACCCGTCGTCCGAATATCAAGTGGCAAAATCCACCTTTTTGCCGGATACCTATGATGATCTCGGCTTATCCGGACGGCATAACACCAAATATGACTTTAACAAGAACGATTGTTCCGCTTATCCGCTCAAATCATGCCCTGCTCACGCAAAATGTATGAAATGTCCAGTCGGAGCCGGATACAAGATTACATCTTGCGATCAAGGTTACACGCTCAGCAATAACAAATGTTCCGCTTTCTCTTGTTCTTCTCTTAATGCGGCTTATAAAACTCAAGTGCCTCTCAATCAAATCTGTTCAAAATTCTCTGAGAACAGTTTGACTTGTTACAAGGACTGCAGAAACATCTCTTGTGCGGGATACACCCTTGATTGCGATGCCATTGGCAATGCTCCGCATGTGGCAGGCGTTGCTATTTGCGAAGATTGTAAAAGCGCTGCGGCTAATTGTTCGCCCAAACTTTGCAAAATATCTTCATGCGAAGCCGGTTATAAAATCAATGCCGCCGGCACGGCTTGTGTCGAAAAAGACGACACTTGCCCCGACAACTATTTCAAAACTTGTGAAACAGGTACTCAGGGCGACCCTAAATACACCGAAAAAGGCACCGCTTGCTATCAGTGCAAACCGAAGGCTACAGAAGTTATGAAAGTGGCCGTCAACTTTGCAAAGAACTGCCCGAGCGGACTTTCTTTCAAAATGACACCGCAAGGAAAATCAGCCGTAACCTGTAATTCTTCTTATTGCTATGAATACGATACCTCCGGATACCCCTATGCACCGGACGGACGGCATTCTAACGAAACGGAATCTATTGTAAACGTCGGCTCTCAGGTCAATTTGAGCGATATCCCTTCGGCCGTGTCCGGAATTAAAAGCGTGTCAAAAAACCAGACCTATCCGATTTCCGGAACGACTTACTCATTTAACGTTAACGACAGGGCTACCGTTATCGCCGGCGTCGGACAAAACACGTCCTCCGGTCTCGGTGCTTATGACTTCTGGACTTTACAGTGTAATTCCAGATTGGCAAAGTTAGGCGATATTCTTTACTCTGACAGAACAACATCTTCTGAACTGATTTCAGGAAAAACACCTATCGGTGTGGTTGTTATCCCCGGTCTGGCATTGGCATTGGAAAGATCTCCTTCCACAATGCAATGGGGAAGCGGTGACGGTTCATCAAAACATAACCCTTATTTGGTAACATGTACCGATCCAGTACAATGCGGAACATCCGGACCAAAAGCGACCAATAATATTCTAAAATATGGCACAGAAAACGGCTATTCTTTTCCGGCTGCAGAATATTGTGCCAGCTACAGGACTTCGGGAACAAACCGTGGAGAATGGTTCCTGCCGTCTATTAGTGAATTAAATTCCGCCACATATTCATCGAGCCATGACGCCCGACGCATTGTGAACGACACGCTCACTCTTGTCCACGGACAAATTTTAGGCGACGATGAAGCTTATTGGACATCGGATGAAGCCCAACCCAATGGTGCTTACATGCTTTTAGGGGCATCCCAATGGAAACTGCCTTTTATTTCTGAAGAAAGCCGTAGAGCCCGTTGGTTTAGCCATGGAAAATATGAAACTGCATATGTCAGACCATTTATTTATTATGCATCCAAAACCCCTCAGCAGAGATGTTTGGACGAAGGCTATCGTTTGCAAAATGATTGGCCGAAACCAACAGCTTCTAATGATGTGGTTGTTCCAAGCACAATGTTGGCTAACTTCATGAAAAACATCTTTGAATTGAAGTCTGCAATGGCAGCGCCGGAGCTAACGACTCCAATTAAAGATCCGGATAAAATAGATGATTATATCCCTATTTTGCCGGATGACCAAATCGGGTCCGGTGAGGCAGGCGAAATTGCATTAAATTACAGATTTGAAGTTTCAGCAACCTGCCCTTATGACTCAAACTATGTCAAAGGAGAATGGAAACCTAATCGTGTATTAGTAACATGTCAAATTGCAAATTGCCAAACATGTACTAGTGCCGGTACTGCATTTGAAAGATGTACAAAATGTAATACAGGATATATATTGAATTTTAATGGTAAATGTGATAGTGGCTTGGCGCCATCTAATCCCGATATCAATTTGGGAACCGGATGTAACGGAACTTACCGTACCTGTAACGGCAAAAAATATTGTTGTCCGGCAGGGGCAAAAACTCCTTGTGATAGTGGTTATAGCAGTCAGCAGTCATCGATGTGCTTTACATCTATTGATGATAAGGTTGTTGATCCCAGTCTATAAATAGTATTCTAAAAAACACCCCGGTGGATTTATCCGGGGCGTTTTTTTATAGTTTTATATGTTCGATTACTCAGAAATTTTCTTTGGCGAATTTATGCTTATCCATTTTATTAATGGTTTTGATTTTATCATTTGCCAAAATGGTCGGCAATTCCATGCTTCTGAACACGCTGCGTTCATCAGCGTTTTTCACAAAAGCGGTCACGTTGCCGCTCGCTTGTTCCAGCAAGCGTTTGGACGCCACTTTCCAAAGATAGGCAATTTCTTCTTCTTTCAGATTGCAGCGGCCGTTTTCCAGCCCCAAATCAATCATCTTGATGCCACAGGGCGTGTGGTCAAGCATCACACTGCCCGGGTGGTCTTTCACATATTCAAAAGCATTCAGCTTGTTTTCTTTGGTCGGCAGGAAACTCACGCTGTATAAAACCAGCGAATCCGGTTTGGTCTCAACGTCATAAGTTTTGGCTACTTCCAAAGCCGTATCATAAAAATCATCCATTCTTTTAACTTCTTACTTCTTCTTTTTAACAATATCCAAAGCGCTGCCGGAAACGATAATTTCTGCCGTATCGCCTTCACCGATGTCGCCGTTTAAAATCTTGATTGCCAGTTTATTCTCAATTTGATTTTTTAGCAACCTTTTTAGAGGCCTTGCGCCATAAACCGGATCATAACCGTTGTTGACAATCCAAATAAAGGCAGCATCATTGACGTGAATCTTGATTTTTTTATCAGACAGGCGTTTTTCAATATTATCAATTTGCAACTTGGCAATTTCTTTAATATTGCTTTTATCCAATTTATGAAAAATCGTAATCTCATCAATACGGTTGATAAATTCAGGACGGAACGAACCTTTAACGATTTCCATAACCTTATCACGAATCTTTTTGGCATCATCTGCCCCTGTCGCATTTGACAAGATATCCGAACCGAGGTTTGATGTCATAATGATAATCGTATTTTTGAAATCAACCGTGCGGCCTTTGCCGTCTGTCAACCTGCCGTCATCCAGCACTTGTAGCAGCACGTTGAAGATATCGGGATGCGCTTTTTCAACCTCGTCAAACAGAATCACCTGATACGGGCGGCGGCGAACCGCTTCGGTCAATGCACCGCCTTCTTCATGCCCGATATAGCCCGGAGGCGAACCGATTAATCTGGAAACGGCATGCTTTTCCATATATTCGGACATATCAATCCGCAGCAACGCGCTTTCGTCATTAAACAAAAATTCTGCCAAAGCCTTGCTCAGCTCCGTTTTGCCAACGCCGGTCGGACCTAAGAAAAGGAATGAACCTATCGGCTGTCTGGAATCGGAAATTCCGGCGCGCGAACGGCGAACCGCATTTGATACCGCAGCAATCGCTTCTTTTTGCCCGATGACACGCTTGCCTAAAAAGTCTTCCATATGAATCAGTTTTTCTTTTTCGCCTTCCAGCATTTTATCAACCGGAATTCCCGTCCATTTGGAAACAACATTAGCAATCTCGTTTTCAGTCACGACTTCGCTGAACGAATTTTTACGGTTCTTGGAAGCTTCTTCGGCTGTTTTTATTTTTTGTTCAAGCTCGGGAATAATACTGTATTGCAGTTCCCCTGCCCGTTCAAACTTGCCGTCGCGTTTGGCTATTTCAACTTCAATTTTGGCTCTGTCGAGCTTCTCTTTAATATCAGTCAAGTCAGCCAAGCCCCGTTTTTCTTCATGCCATTTTTCTTCCATGGTTTTGGCCTTTGCTTCCAGACCGGAGATCTCATAGCCGATGAGTTCCAAACGCTCTTTGGATTTAATGTCGCTTTCTTTTTTCAGGGCTTCGCGCTCTATTTTCAGCTGCAAAATCCGGCGGTCCAGTTCATCAAGCTCTTCGGGCTTGGAATCGATTGCCATACGCAATGAGCTGGCGGCTTCGTCCATCAAGTCAATTGCTTTATCCGGTAAAAATCTGTCGCTGATATAGCGGTTAGACAGAGTGGCGGCCGAAATCAGCGCCCCGTCGGAAATTCGTACGCCGTGATGCAGTTCAAATTTTTCCTTAATGCCGCGGAGAATCGAAATCGTTTCCTCTACGGTCGGCTCGGAAACATACACAGCCTGGAAACGCCGCGCCAAAGCCGCGTCTTTTTCAACATATTTCTTATACTCGGACAAAGTCGTTGCGCCGAGGCAATGCAATTCGCCCCTTGCCAAAGCCGGCTTCAACAGGTTTGAAGCGTCCATTGAACCTTCGGATGTTCCGGCGCCGACCAAGGTATGCATTTCATCAATAAAGAGGATAATATTGCCGTCTGAGGCTTCGACTTCTTTTAAAACCGCTTTTAAGCGCTCCTCAAATTCACCGCGGAATTTGGCTCCGGCAATCAAAGCGCCCAAATCTAAAGCAAGCAAACGTTTGCCCCGCAGGCTTTCCGGCACGTCATTATTAACAATGCGCATTGCCAATCCCTCAACGATTGCCGTTTTGCCGACGCCGGGTTCGCCAATCAAAACCGGATTGTTTTTGGTACGGCGAGACAAAACCTGAATCGTGCGGCGGATTTCATGTTCGCGCCCGACGACCGGGTCCAGCTTTCCTTCTTTGGCTTTGCCGGTAATGTCAATGGCATATTTTTTCAGCGCTTCAAAATTATCTTCGGAATCCTCGCTGTCTGCCACACGCCCGCGGCGATAATCGTTAATCGCCTGATTTAGTTTCGCGGCATCAACGCCGGCATTGCGCAGAATTTCATAAGCCTTGGTACCGGATGTCATCGCCAGCGCCTGCAAAATGCGCTCCACAGTCACATATTTATCGCCGGCTTTGTCAGCAAGCTTCTCGGCTTCCATCATCACGCGGGTAAATTCCTGATTCATCAGGCTTTGCACTGAAGCACCCTCAACTGCCGGCGTTTTATCCAGAGTTTCTTCAACCTGATTGCGAATGGCACTTAACGAACCGCCGGATTTGAGAATCAAGTCTGCGACTTGAGAATCTTTCAAGTCTAACAGGCCTTTGAGCAAATGCTCCGGCGATATATATTGATGTTTTGATTTTGCCGCAAGATTAATCACGTCTTGTATTAAGCTTTTAGATTTTCCGGTTAGTTTTTCAAAGTCCATGTCAGCCACCTTTCTTGTCTTTCCTTATATAAAATATAGTAAGGCGGAGAGGCTTAAATCAAGAGCATAAAAAATTATTTCTTATTTTTTAAGCAAACTTTGCAGATATTCTTTCAAAGTATAGCCTTCACTAATCAAAACCGCTCCCATGCCAATACTCAAAGCCTTGGCACAATTGAACTCCGCATCATCAATCAAAATGCAGTTTTCAGGCAATTCTCCAAGCTTTTCGGCAACCATTAACAACCCCAGATCAGATTTTTTGGGGTGAAAAATATTATTGAAATAAGTTGAGGTAATATCATAACATATAAAACCTATATTAGAAGTATTCCTGCCGAATTTCGCCTCGAGAACTTTGTTCAGATGTTTGATATGGTTATTGGTATAAATTGCCAGATTGTAAGATTTTTGAACTTCATAAATCAGTTTTAAAAGCTCATCATCACGCGTAATATTGCCATAGTTCAAATTAGCGACAAAACCGTCGCAAAAGGCGTCAAAGCTAATGCCGAAATCCTGACAAATCTCGCGGGCAAAATTAAACAATCCCAGCGCATTCTTGGCTTTGGCACGGGCGGACGCTTCCTGATACTGCGGCTCGTTTATTCCCAAAGCAAAAATCGAATTTTTAAATGCCTCGACAAATTCGGCATTGGGAATCGCACTCAACGGATATAAAACGCCGTCACAATCCAAAACCAAAGTTTTGCGCATCTCGCATCTCCTGTATGTTATCGTCAATATATCTTGTATTCGGCTGCTTTACGGCTTTAACCATTATATCCGTAATTTCGGAAGGCGCCAAAATCCGCATCGGCGGCCCCCAATAGCCGGCTCCTCGGGAAACATAAACATCAGAGCCGTTTACCTGATATGTGCCGGACAAATATTTGTTGGCTTTTTGTACCGGCAAATGGAACGGGAAAATCTGTCCGCCATGCGTATGTCCGGCCAAAACCAAATTAAAAGAAGCTGCGGCGGCATAATCTGCCATTTCAGGATTATGAGACAGTAAAATGCGATAGTCTTTATCCGTAGAACCTTTTACAGCCTTATCAAAATTAACGGACAGATAATCTGATACGGCTGCCGTATATTTATCCGGAACACCGGCTATAAAAACATTTGTCCCTTCAATTTTTTCGCCGCGGTTCAATAAAACTTTGAAACCCATAACATAAATTTTTTTCAAAATTGACGGCAAGCCGTTATGCGTTTCATGATTGCCTACCGAAAAATAAACTCCGTGTTTGGCTTTCAAATTTTTGAGAATATCCATATAACGGCCAAGATACCGGATATGGTCATCGACGATATCTCCGGTCATCAGAATGACATCCGGTTTTAAGCTGTTGACAGTCTCTACAAGTTTTTGCAGATGTTCAGCCGAAGCGCTTCGGTTGATGTGCAAATCAGAAAGCTGGACAAGATGAAAATCAGAATCCAACAATGGCGATGAAAATTCTACCCGTTTAATTGCCGGCGTTTTAACCGCTTCACAAACGGCATAAACAGAAATCCCCACAGAGATAAGAACAACGGCCAAGTTGGCATACCCCAGACTGCTGAGATTTTTGGGATTCAGCCACCAACCGGATACGCCCGACAATTTGCCCAGCCCATAAACGACATACCAAATAAAATCACGCAAAATCAGCAAAATAAACAGAATAAAAACCAGACCAAACAAATAGTATCCGGCATAAGAGACCGCATTATACAATGCGCCTTCCAACAAGTTATTTTTACGAATAAAACCGATGATAAACGGCGAGAACCAGCCGATTAATACGGCCGAAGAAACCAAGATTTTGCCCGACAGGCAAAAATTATTATACCCGATTAACGTTTTAATCGTAATGGCAGAACAAGCTGCCATGACAATCAGCGCAGCAATCCAAAAATACACCCCTTGCTCCTTTTACGGCAAGTCAGATAGCAATCTCCTCGCCTTTATCTTCTTTTTTGCGCGGCGCTCTGCGAACACGGGGTTTGGCGGCAGTTTCTTTGGCAACAATATCATTTTGGGCATCGGCGGCACTGATTTCTATAATTTTAAATTCTTTCTTTTCAGCGACCGGAGCGGCCAATTCTGCGGCAATCACGTCTTCGGCATTTTCACCGTTATCGGCATTATGACATAATAAAGCGGCAGAATCTGCATCTAAATTGCCATTACTAACAGAATTATCGCCGTTATTTTCAAGTTTGGTATTTTCTTTCGGGAAATTAACGATTTTCTGAGCATTTTTCTTTTCATTGATTTCAGTCACGATTTTGCGATAGTGTTCTGCATATTGGCGGAAAACCTCAGCGGTTACATAATCGTTGTTAGCATGGGCCTCTTTGGCAAGTTCGTTATATTTTTTAATTAAATCCAATGCCGTACCGCTTATCTTTCCGGCAACGCTGATGCTGTCAAATTTATAATTGAGTGAGAAAATCTGATTGGAATTGTTATTCCGGTATTTATTGTTTGTTTTTTTCATGCCTACATACCAAAATCAATATCTTCAGAAAAAATCTGAATGACGATTATTAAACTTAAAATTAAAATGTTTTGTTTTTGAGAAATTTTTGATGCAAAACAAAAATAAAAAAGCATCTCGAAAGGCCATATAAGAAAAGCCCCTCACCTGTTTGGAGATAATACAGATAAATTTATTAATTGCAAATTATTTTTTTAAAATTATACAGCGGTTAATACCGGCATAATCAGCAACAATGCGCTCCAAGGCAAAACCGGCCTCAATAAAGACTTGTGCTATCTCCTTTTCCTGATTTAACCCTCCTTCAAGGAAAATTAAACCCTCCGGATTAATTATTTTTGCAGAAAGCTTTGCAATCTGCCGATAATGAAGCAAACCATCCTCCCCGCCGTCAAGGGCGCTCAGCGGATCATGCTCTCTGACTTCCGGTTCCAAATCAGCAATTTCCGAAGTGGCAATATATGGCGGATTGCTGACAATCAGGTCAAATTTTGTTCCCAAACGTTCCGGCAAATCGTCATCAAACCAACTCGCGCGAATAAAATTAACTCTGGAATCCAACTTTAATTTTTCAGCATTGGCAGAAGCCACCTGCAACGCCTTTTCCGAAACATCGACAGCCCAACCCCGCAACGCCTTTACATCACCGAGAACTGAAAGGATTATACAGCCCGAACCGGTTCCCAGATCCAAAATTGTTCCGGCATTTTTTTTCTTTGCTTCGGCGATTGCCGCTTCCACCAAAATTTCAGTATCCGGCCTCGGAGACAAAACGTCTTCTGAGACAATGAAATCATATTTATAAAACCCCTTTTCGCCCAATATTTTGCATAATGGAACACGGGCTTTCCGTTTGGCTACAATCCTGCCTATTTCCGCTTTCCGGTTTTCATCAGGCGCTTTAGTTTCAGAATAAGGATTTATATCTGATTTAAGCACATGCTTCAAAATCATTCCGGCTTCCAAACGCGGACAATCAGATCCCGCCTCTTGCAAAGCAGTAACAAGATTATGAAAAAAATCTTTCATTGCATTATTCCCAATGGGTTATTTTGAGGCAAAGCTATCGAAGTTATGAAAAAATAGCAAGCTTTAAAACTCGAAAACACCTTTTTCAGGTGTTCTTTTGCTTAAAATAAAATATTTTTATCTTGAATTTTCATTTGAAACAGAAAGGATTTTTTCTTCATTTTCCGTTTTTTCGCCGCGAATCTTTTTCAGGCGAATTTCCATGCGTTGACGGGCATCCGCAAAAAAATTTCCGGCATCAAAAAACACGCCGTCCAAACGCTCGCTGTCGGCATTTTTCGAATAAGGATGTGATGCGGAAATGGCTTCCATCTTGCTTCCCCATAAATTCTTTGTTTTCTTATTATATCAGATATTCTGACATAATTCAACTTTTACCAGCGCAGACAGCCGTTCAAACGCTTTTTTTTCAATTTGTCTGACGCGTTCTCTGCTGATGTTAAATTCTGTACCGATATCTTCCAAAGTACAGGGGGCGTCTGTGAGCATGCGGTGTTTGACGATAAATTGCTCACGCTCGCTTAAAGCATTCAGGCATTTATACAGAATCTTCCGTTTAAAGCCGGCCTCCTCTTTGGAACTAATATTTTCCTCTATATTTTGTCTTTTGTCAACAAGAAAATCCAATCGTTCGGATTCATCTTCTTCCGAAATAACGATATTTAAAGAAGAATCTCCGGACAAACGCCCGTTCATTTCTTTTACATCATTTTCGTCTACAACCAGTTCTCTGGCAATGGATTTAACAACATCAGGTTCAAGTTCTTTGTTTTCATAAATCCCCAGACGGGCTTTAATCCGATTCAGGTTATAAAACAATTTTTTCTGGGCTGCTTTAGTTCCGATTTTTACCAAAGACCAAGAGCGGAGAACATAATCGTTAATTGCCGCCTTAATCCACCAAATAGCATAAGTTGCCAAACGGACCTTCTTATCCAGATCAAACTTTTTGACAGCCTGCATCAGGCCGATATTGGCCTCTGAAATAATATCAAGAAGCGGCAAACCGTAACGGCGGTATGTCAACGCCACTTTTGCAGCCAGACGCAAATGGGACGTTACAAGCTTTTGCGCGGCAATCAAATCGCCGTTTTGCTGAAAAGCGCAAACCAAATCGTGCTCTTCATCTTCAGCCAGCAACGGAAATTTTTTTATTTTTTCAAGATATGATACAAGAGAGTTGCTTTCGGCTAAAACCGGCAGCGCTGACGTATTTCTTACAATAAGTTCATTACTCATAAATATTCAGACCTCGTTCCATAAAAAATCTTGCCTAAAAAAGATAATCGCAACATTCGAAAATACAACTTTAGAGGCGAAGATTATTATGCAACCGTTTCTTAGCAGAATCAATAAAAAACGTAACTTTTTCAGAAAAACTTAATCGTAAACGGTTGTAAAATTCTTAGACAGCGGCATACCGGGAAAATTTATAATTTCAACGGTATAAGCATTATTCTGAGGATATATAAGCAGATATATCGCCCGCGGCAAAGATGAGCGGCAAAGACGCATATCTTCATCTTTCAGCCCTTTATTTATTTTATAGGCAATTATCTGGTCTGATACATCATAATTTTCTTTGGAATCAAATGAAGGAATGTCAATTTCTTTGAAATCCCGCAGATTTTTCAGCATCAAAGTTTGTCGACGCTTATCAATAATATTATTAACCGGATTTTGTTTATAAAACTCGGCGATGCGCGCCAAAACCTTATCAAGAAGCCTGACATTGTCACATTCCGGCTTGGCTACGGACAAACTGTTTTCACCAATCAGCCCTCCGGCCAGAGACGCGACCTCTCCCAAACCGCTGTTAATAATTTCGGAAGGGCGCGGCTTGATTATCTCAATGTTTTCATCGGTCACATCTTCATCAGCATCCGCATCTGCCTTAAACCATTCCTCATCTTCTTTTGCCGAGACGGAAACCTCCTGCCGTTCAGCAGCCCGCAGAGCGGAAACAAAAGCCAGACTGACGCAGGCTGACAGACACAGAGCTGATAAAAATTTATGCATTTTCACTCCTAGAAATTGATTGAATTCGGCGTTCTCGGGAATGGTATCACATCACGGATATTAGAGATTCCGGTAATGAGCATCATCATCCGCTCAAAGCCCAAGCCAAATCCGGCATGCGGCACAGAACCGAATTTGCGGGAATCCAGATACCAGCTGTAGTCTTCTTTTTTCATTCCCATTTCTTCAATTTTTTGCACCAAAACATCATAACGTTCTTCACGCTGGGATCCGCCAATCATCTCGCCGATGCCCGGAACCAGAACATCCATGGCGGCAACCGTGCGGCCGTCATCATTCAGGCGCATATAGAATGCTTTAATCTCTTTCGGATAATCGCGGACAATCACCGGACGTTTGAAATGTTTTTCAGCCAAGAAACGCTCGTGTTCGGTTTGCATATCAATTCCGAATTCCGGCTTATATTCAAAATCATGACCTGATTTCTGCATAATCTCAATTGCCTCGGCATAAGTAATGCGGGCAAAGCCGTTGTCAACGATATTATTGAGCTTGTCAATCAGCCCAGGTTCGACAAACTTGTCAAACAAAGCAATATCGTCAGGGCATTTTTCCATAACATGTTTGATACAGGTTCTGACCATGTCTTCTGCCAAATCCATATCATCATAAATGTCAGCAAAAGCCATTTCCGGCTCAATCATCCAGAACTCGGCTGCGTGGCGGGCCGTATTGGAGTTTTCGGCACGGAATGTCGGACCAAAGGTATAAATATCGCCCAAGCCCATAGCATACATTTCGCCGTTGAGCTGGCCGGAAACGGTCAGATGTGCTTCTTTACCGAAAAAGTCTTGAGAATAATCAACCTTGCCGTCTTTGGTTTTCGGCAGGTTTTCCATATCCAGCGTGGTAACGCGGAACATTTCGCCGGCGCCTTCGCAGTCCGAACCGGTAATTAACGGCGTATGAACATATCTGAAGCCGCGGTCGTTAAAGAATTTGTGGATTGCAAAAGACAATTCGGAACGAATCCTGAATGCCGCTCCGTATTTGTTGGTACGCGGGCGCAGATGCGCAATAGAGCGCAAATATTCGTCACTGTGTTTTTTCTTTTGCAGCGGGAAATCGTCGTCTGCCAAATCATAAATCTCGATTTCATCGGCCACGATTTCAAATTTTTGGCTGCCGCCTTTGGATTCAACCAAAGCTCCGGTTACGGCAACGGAAGAACCGGTCGTCAGTTTTTTGACATCTTCGTAATTGTTAAGATTATTATTGGCAATAACTTGAATATTTTTGAGACAAGAGCCGTCATTCAGCTCAACGAAGGAAAAATCTTTTGAATCGCGGCGGGTTCTGACCCAGCCTTTCACCAACACTTTATCGATTGGCTGCTCGGCTTCCATAAGCTTTGCAATTTTTGTTCTCTTTAACATCTTAAAATCCTCAATATTCAATATTATTTTTATTATTACCAATAAAGGCTTTATGAATATATATCACTTCAATTTAATTGTCTAGCATTGACAAAAGATAATTGAACGATAAAATTAACAGCAATTATAAACGACAAACATATCAGGAGTTTTACCATGAAAATATCAGCTCTTTCAGCCCTGCTGCCTTTTGCTTTGGCGCTTAATGCCTGCACGTCTAATATCGGTGCCGACCAATACGCCGTTTCAGGCACGGGTCAGGTCAATCAGGCGCTTCCATGCACGGTTCTCAATGTGCGCCAAGTTGTTGTCCAGAGCGAAAACAACGCCGGCATGATGGTCGGCGGCGCTGCCGGCGGCGTGGCAGGCACTTTGCTCGGCGGCAATGATACGACCCGCATTTTAGGCGGTATCGGCGGCGCGGTTCTCGGCGGACTGGCCGGAGATGTTGCCCAAGGGCAGCTCTCAAAACAAGGCGGCTTTGAATATATTGTGAAAACCTCAAACGGCAATGTTGTTACCGTTACCCAAGGCAATGACGTGTTGATGACGCCGGGCGAAAAATGCTATCTGCTTTACGGTAACAAAGCCCGCGTTATTCCGGCAAATTAATTTAGTTGAATAAAAAAACCGGCTTTATGCCGGTTTTTTTATTTATGCCTAATATCAGCAACCCGCAGGAAACAAGTCTTAAGCCCCTGCTTACAACGTATCCATATTTGATATGGACAGTTATTGCTTTACTTCTAAGTTCTATTTTTTCATATCTGAAACTATTAAAGTTTACGAACCGTATTTACATTAAATCTTAATTATCATAAAAAACACTATTCTTATTTATGCCGTAAACTTTACCGTCATTCACAACATTATAGTATACATATATAACATTATTGTTCCGGCAGCCTTCTTTGCACCAAGCGTCAAACTCGCCGATGACCTGCCGTTGCAAATTAGCAGGTAAAACCGAACGGATTGTATTATCCATATGCCGTGCAAACGGACTGTTAAAATTTGCCGGTATAATAATATTCATTATTAATATTCCGCCGGATTTTAATTTGTTTTTTGCACGGGCAAAATATTCGCGCGTCGTTAAGTCAAACGGTATAATATTGAGGCCGGAATAAGTATCCAGAATAATTACATCATATTTTTCACTGCCTTCTTTCAAAAACTGATTGGCATCGGCCACGATGAATTTCTTATTAGCCCCCAATTTCTCCGGCAGAAAATATTTTTCGGAAACCTCACGCAAAGCCTTATCAATATCAACAAAAACATAATTATTGCGTGTATCATTTACTCCCATTGTGAAGCCGCCTGCCCCGATAATCAAAATATCTTTAACCTCATTTTCGGGAATGGTTCGCAAAAAATTATCTTCAATAAACTTTACATACCCAAATCTATTATCACCATTAGCACTGATTTTTGACGAGCTTCCGCCATTTATCACCATTAGCTTGGAATTTCCTTCATCTTCTTGTTCTATTGCAATGGTTGATACGGCATTGTTTTCGACAATATGATATAAATTTGCCAACAACGACTCTCTGTTAAACGCAAAAGCCATTAACAAAACCAAACAAAAAATAAAATAATCAGGCCGGCGGGCTATCAACAAAGCTCCCAGCAGCGTCAGGGCCGTTAAGGCCATAATCGCATAATTAACGCCGGCAAAAGGCATAACTATCAATGTTGTCAGCAGAGATCCCAAAACAGAACCTATGGTATCAACAGCCATTATACAGCCGGTGCTGTTGCGATCATAACGGTTCAGATACCGGCTGAGCTGCGCGGTAATGCGCCCGAACAAATAAGGCCCGCCGGAGAGGAACAAAAGCGAATAGACAGCCGTTTGCGCAACAATTGATTCCATACCGACCAAACGCATTACGATAAAATATGAATCAATCAGGATATAACTGGAGGCTAAAACAATAAATAAGGCAATTACAATAAAACTCTTTTCGGTATGGCGGCGGATAGAATGGAGATTTAGCGGAACTTTAGAACCATGATAATAGCCAGCAGACATAAAAGCCATGAAACAGCCGATAATAATCGAAGCTGTTACTGCCGTTGACCCGACAAAACCCGAAAGCTGACGCATGGCTATTAATTCTAACGACATGCTTGAAAAGCCGCCCAGAAAAATCGCCGCCAATAAAATAAATCTTATGCGCCCGCTCATCATACCTCTAAAAAAAATTACAAGTTTCGCCCTATATCATAGGCATCATTGAGTTTTTCATGCCCTTTAATATCCCCGCTTTCGGAAACGCCAGACACCAGAACCATTCCTCTGTTTGCCCACATAAACCAGCGACTGAAAATCTGTTGAAAATGCATAACAGGCAAATCAAACACTTCTTTATTTTTTTCCGCTGCGGTCATTAACAGCGCACATTCCTTATGCGGAAGGTAACTGTTTTCTGCCGAAAAGATGTTGCCTTTGACATCCGGACCGTACAAACGGTCTATAAAAGCCTTAAGCTGAGCCGAGAAGCCAAAGTAATAAACCGGCGATGCCATAACCACAACGTCAGCCCCTAAAATTTCCGGATAAAGGCCGTTCATATCATCTTCCAAAATACAGGGAAGATTATTATCAGAACAATAAGAACACCCCAAACAAGGCAGAACTTTTTTCTCCGCCAAGCGGATTTTTTTCACGCTGTGTCCGGCAGCTTTGGCTCCGCGAATAAAAGCATCCGCCAAAATTTCGCTATTTCCGCCGATGCGCGGGCTTCCGCAAACAACAACAACTTTTTTGGACATAATGCCCCCTTAGAAATTATTACTGTCTGTCAGACTAAAATTTTTTCTACTATTTGTAAATGCTTTTTAAAACTATCCACGAAAAGGAAAAAACTACTCCGACGGAGGCTGTTGTTCCTCTTTATGCTCGTGATTTCGGTAGAGATTGCTCAAAAACTGCTCTTCAATCCGATGATACTGCTTCATCAGCCATTGCGATTTGTACAACACAAGCAATATGCCTGCCACGGTCAAGTAAGTAATGTAAATGTTTTTGGTGAGAAAATGATTCAAAACCACCATAATATACATTATCAAAATTATCACCCTGAAAGCACTCATAAACACCAACGGAAAACGGTTTTTAATGCTGCGCTGCCACAATGTTCCGTATATTTTTCTGACCTTTTCACGTGGGGAAAGCAGATTTTTCAAGAACGGCGACATCATAACCAAAGTTAAAACTGTCGTTAAGAATGCGGCATAACGTTCGCTCATAAAACGCTGGAGCCAACCTTGGACAATAATAAAATTTATATTGATAATCGCAACCAAGACCACCGAACTGACCGATAATTTGATTATGTAATTCAAAAACAGCTCTTTCCATAAGCTTTCTTCGGCATTAGTTGCCGGTTTGTCGCTGGTGTGCTTATCAATAAACTTTTTATACTTCTCAGGCAAAATCTTTTGAATCTTATTATAAAAAGGTTCCGCCGCCCTGATCATCATCGGGGTTGTAAATGTTGTCAGAACCGAAACGGCAACTATAATCGGATAAACCTGATCGCTCAAAACGCCGACATTCATACCTACCGAGGCAATAATAAAAGCAAATTCTCCGACCTGTGCCAAAGAAAAACCGCAACGGACAGCCGTTTCCAACGGACGCCCCGACAGCAGAAGGCCGAAAGTTGAGAAAATAACCTGTCCCAAAATTACCAATACGGCAATTGCCATAATCGGACCGGCATAAGTTACAAACATATCCGGCCTGACCATCATACCGACGGAGACGAAAAATACCGCGCCAAAGAAATCTTTAACCGGCTTGAATATTTTTTCAATTTTTTCAACACAATCGGTTCCGGCCAAAATTGATCCCATAATAAAAGCGCCGAGCGCCGATGAAAAACCGAACTTGGTTGCCAGCAGAACCATTCCCAGACACAAGCCGATTGAAACCAGCAGCAACAACTCATCATTGAGCAGTTTAGATATTTTCTTTAGAAATGTAGGAATCAAATATATGCCGATTACAAACCACAAAACTAAAAAGAAACCTAATTTTAAGGTGCTGAAAACCAGCGCCATGCCGTCCACATTCTTGCCGACGGCAATAGTCGGCAAAAGGACCAAAAGCAAAATTCCGACAATGTCTTCAACAACCAGAATTCCGAAAACCAAATCGGTAAACGGCTGTTTTCTCATATTCAGTTCTTCAAAAGCTTTAATAATGATTGTTGTGGAAGACATGGAAATCATACCGCCTAAAAACAGGCTGTCCGTTGTGCTCCAGCCGAGCATCAAGCCGACCTGATACCCCAAAAACAGCAAGAACAAAATATTGGCATTTGCCGTAATCATTGCGGCCTTGCCGACGTTGACGATTTTTTTGAAACTGAATTCCAAACCCAAGCTGAAAAGCAAAAAGATAACGCCGATATCTGCCCAAATATGGATATTTTCCTTATCCGAAACCGTCGGCATAATATCAACATGGGGGCCGACGAATATGCCGGCGAGAATATAGCCCAGCACAACCGGCTGCTTCAACCATTTGAAAAGCAACGTTGTGATTCCGCCATAAATGCTGATTAATGCCAAATCCCTGATTAGTCCCGGTAGTTCGCTCATTTCTTTTAATTCCTAAAGCTTAAATTTTTCTGCCGAATATTATGCTTTGATTTTATTAATATTTATTAAAAAATCTGTCCTTTCTTCTTTATTTTTATTCATCAGACAAAAAAAGCAAAAAGGCTTTGTTCTTAACAAAGCCTTTTGATTGAAACAAGAAAAAACTCATCAGTTTTCTTTGATGTTTGCCGTATCTTTCGGATTAAAATAGACAACTATCCGGCCAGTCCAGAGCTTTTCCAGCGGCTTAAGATAATGTGCGAGCCACCAACACAGCGGGCATAAAGGAAAGATTGCCGCCGTAGCCCACATTAACATCTCGGTATTATCCGAGAGCAAACAAATGAGCGGCAACGGAGCAATCAGCAAAATCAGATAGATAAATGCTATCATTCCCCAACAGATAATATTCTGATGCTTGATGAAAGCTTTGACTTCCGTTTCCGAAGGGCAAAAGACAACCGTTGACAGTTTATGAACCCGCAGGTCTCTTTTCAATAAATGTTTGTCCCAAAATTCGTAATAACAGCACCCCAGCTTTTCCGGAGATTGCCCATATTTGCCGACAAACCATATTACGGCATTTTTATACAGCCGTTCTTTTTCTTCATTGTTCATAAGACATAATTATTAGAGTTTGTAATTTATTATTGTCGGAAGTCTACCTTTTTTTCCGTTCAAATGGCAAGAAGTTATTGCCAGTAAAGTCCGGTAATGAAATATCAAATTCCTAAATCTTAATTTCAATCTTTAAGATATTCTTTCCTTTCTCGCGGGAATAGGTTATGAAATCAGCCATTTTTCTGGCAATAAAAATTCCCAGCCCGCCGATTGGCCGCTCTTCAAGAGGCTGCGAAATATCAGGCTCCCGACACTCAAGCGGGTTATACGGCCGGCCTTTATCCATAAATTTCAAACTATAGCTGTTTTTATTCAACGCGGTTTTGATTTGTACTTCGCCGCCATTTTCATAAGCATATAAGGCTATGTTAGAAAACAATTCTTCGGAGGCAACGATTATTTTTGTCCTGATATCCTGCGGAATCTCTTTTTGCAGCATATCCTGCTCAATAAAATTCAATACCTCCGCCAGTTTCTTAATATCCGCATCGACATTCAAAATGCCGGTAGCCTGTCCGTTATAGCGGAATACCAACATCGTAATATCATCGGACTGAGGAGTGTCTTGGGTAAATTCTCTGATATCGGATATAACCGCATCTACACATTCTTCCGGCGAACAGGAATAACGCTGCAAAACATTCTGCAACCGTTCTTCGCCATAAAATTTTCTTTCGCTGTTTTCGGCTTCGGTAATACCGTCCGTATAGAAAAAAATGCTGCTGTTCGGCTGGAGTTTTATTTTTTCCGTTTTGTAAGACGTTCCCTCCCTTACCCCAAGAATAAAGTTTGGTTTCGGGGTTATCTTCCGGCAGCTTTGGCCGCTCATAAGGAAAGGCGGCAAATGTCCGGCATTAACATATTCCATCACGCCTGTTTTAAGATTAATAATAGCAAAAAAAGCCGAAGCAAACATGCAAACGCTATTTCCCTCGCAGAGCGCATTGTTTACCTGTTCAAAAACACCGGAAATAGAAGACATATGCTGTGCCGTATGCTTTATTATTTCTTTCGCGCGCATCATATACAATGCCGCAGAGATACCTTTTCCGGAAACATCGGCCATAACGATACCGACCCTGTTTTTGCTCAAGAAGAAAAAGTCATAAAAATCGCCGCCGATTTGCTTTGCCGGAATCATCAAAGCGCTGGTCTGGAATTCTTTTTGCTCCGGAAAATCAACCGTTAACGCCGACAACTGTATTTTTTTGGCGATATCCAATTCGCTCAAGGCTTTTTGTTTTTCCGTTATATCCTGTTTTTCTTTATCAATATACTCTAAAAGGTTTGTCCGCATATTATGAAAAGCGGTTGACAACGTGCCTATTTCATCATCGGAAGATGTTTCCGTTACTATCTCCGAGAAATCGCCTTTACCGTATTGGGTGGCAATTTTGGCTATATTCAACAAAGGGCGGATTGAGTAATAACAAATTTTGTTTATTAAAAACAACAAAATTATGATAACGGCGATTACCGAAATAATAATCATAATCTGCAAATCATATACCGGCTTAAACAATTCCCGATAAGAATAAATCAGACAAACGCCCCAGTTAAGATGAGGCACCGGCGCAAAGAACAAAATCGTCGGCTCTTTATAAACGGAAGAATACGGCAACTGCATACTTCCCGACTGGCCGGAAAGAACTTTTTCTCCGACTTGAAAGAGTTTAGGCAGCCTTAAACGTGCGGCAAGTTCATAAATGGTCGTTTTCAGGTTAATTTCCGGATCAGGGTGCGTAATATACATTCCCGTTTTGGATATTAACACCTGATGACCTTCATCTTGGAAAGGGGATTGCTCCAAATGCTGCAAAATATCCTGCAAATCAACAGAAATAAAAACCAAACCGCCGGATGCCGATTTGCCATGAAACTTAAAAGGCAGTACACAAGAAATTACTGTTCTTTCATTAGAACCGTGGGAACTGACATATGGCTCTGACCAAAATATCTTTTCCTCTTTTTCAGCATCTTTCAGCTGAGGAAACCGGCCGTAAAAATCTTTAACTTTATCTTCGTTAACAAAAAAATGCCCGTTTTCGGCAAATGAAGAATACAACATGCCTGAGGCAGAATTTTCCGCAGGAAAAGAATAAACGTCAGCATGAGACAAATCCAGTCCGGAATTATAAACGGCTTTAATTGTGGATTTGAGAGCAATTTGTATGGACGAAGCATCATTGGCGTCCAGCTGCTGAAGAGTATTTCTAAGCCCTCTGACCGCCTGTTCCGTTTCCAGAACCAAATGGCTTATATTATTGACGGTCGCATGAATTGAGTGGGCGGAATGCTCTAAAATCTGTTCTTCTATAATCATTTTGGAACGAGAAGAAACAATTCCCAAAAGCAGTATTACGCCAAAAAGAACTCCGGCCAAAACGCCGAGGCTCAATTTGAAAACTAATGATTTCTTTCCAAACCACTTTTTGCTAAAACAATTCATCAGGCATTGTCAACAATGTTTTGAAAACCTACAAGATCGAAAATTGATTTATTAAAATCAGACACATTAACGAGTTTTATGATGCCGCCCTTGGCTTTCATCATTTTCTCAAAATATAAAAAGACCCGCAATCCCGAAGAAAAAATATATTCAACATCTTTCAAATCAAAAATCAGCTCATTGACACCTTCCAAATCAATTGCTTTTTCAAGCTCCGGTGATGTGTTTGGATCAAGCCAGCCCGACAATGCGCATACCAGAATCCCGTTTTGTCTTGTTTGTTCAATATTGATAGTTATCTCTGGTTTCATAATTTACTCCTATAATGCGAACTTAAGTTAATGTATATAATATCTACTGTCAATAGCTTCATGTTTTGTCTCCCAAACACATCCGCAATATGCCTGCCCTGCCGCAATTTAATATAATATGTTGAAAGTATTGCTACTAATGTGTATTCTTAATCATCACCAAACAACAGAGATATCAGATGAAACATTTTTTCTTTTTTATATTTATAATCCTTTTCAGCACAAGCTGCAGCAGCCGGCCAGATGAGTACAAAGAGCTTTTTACGGGACACTGGCTTGAAAGGGCGGAGAAGAACAGGCATTTTTCTCAGGGAATAAGTTTAAATCCGGACGGTACGGCTTCATCTATCGGAATGGCCACACTAAAATATGATAAATGGGCAATAAAAGACAAACACCTTATTTTATGGGGAAAGAGCATCGGCAACAGACAAACGATTGATTTTTCCGAAGAGTGGCTGGTTGTTGAAATAAATGCAAATCTGATGAAGCTGAAAAACGCCAAAGGCTATCAGATTACTTATGACCGAACAGAAAATAATCCAAATTTACAGCAATAGCAGGAATAAATGTTAACAATCAGAGCAGAACAAACCGACGATTATACAGAAGTTTATCAGGTTATAACCGCTGCATTTCAAACAGCTGAATACAGCGGTGGAAACGAAGCTGATTTAGTGAATAATTTAAGAGAAAGCCCGTCTTTTATTCCGGAATTATCACTTGTCGCGCTGTAGGATAACCGCATTGTCGGACATATTTTATTTACCAAAGCCTTTGTGGGCGAAACAACTGTTTTAGCTCTTGCCCCTTTATCTGTTTTACCACAATATCAGAATCAGGGAATAGGTCAGGCTTTGATAAAAAAAGGACACGAAACGGCTCAAAAACTGGGCTATAAATTTTCTGTCGTTTGGGGACACGCCGAATACTATCCCAAAACCGGATATATACCGGCTGACCGCTATGGTATAAAAGCCCCTTTCGAAACTGCCAAAGAGAATTTTATGGCAATTTGTTTTGACTAGCAATATGACCGGCTGAATGGCACGATAAAATATGACGATGCTTTTGGAATATCTTAAATTCCCAATCTTCAAACAAGCATAAAAACTCATATAAACAAGTTAGGTAAAACCTCATTGCTCCGCAGTAACAACGGGATTGGCTAATTCGTCGCAAAGCTCCTCATATACGCCTATCTTCGCTTCGCAACAATTCCGAACCACCGGCTTCTTCAGCGCCGTTAAGCATCACCAATAAAAAAATCTCCCATAAAAGGGAGATTTTTTTATTGGTGAACAGAATGAAATGAATTTCGAACTTCTTCTATCTAAAGAATACTATTTTGCTATCTTAGAAACATATTATAAGATAAAGAACTCCCAATATCTACCTAAAGTTGTTGGCAATACAAATACACACGTTGGCTTTTAAGGAGTTGATGCTAATTAACAGAATATCACTTGCTATAAGTGCGTTTAGAATCCCGAGGATTATTTCTCGGGATTTTTTTCGTTTTAAATTTAATGAAAGGAATGCATAATGGTTACACCATTTAAATTGAATAAAGAAGTTTCAGAAACAACAGCAGATATTGACGCTGATGATGTTTTGGCAGTAAAGCAACATCTAAAAAGGTTTGGTTGTTATCAAGAACCAGAATGGGGAATAACCCCAATTACTGATACAGAGATGTTCAGAGGAATAAAGATGTTTCAAAAGAAGAATAATTTGAAACAGGATAAAATAATGAAACCTCAAGGCGAAACAGAAATGTCTATAAATAAAGAGCTCGCTCGTCATAAACCAGCCTATCTCACATTCAATGGAAAAAAATTATCATGGTACGAGGATGAAAAAAACATAAAGTCATGGCAAGGAATGTCTGGCAAAAAGGGATATCAATGTAAAGAATATACAGATGTAACTGATAATGGCCCAATTCCCGAAGGGAAATGGATTTTGAGAAAAGGCAGTGCACAACATTATAACCCTGAAGAATTAACATTAGGAGACAGAATAAAAAATAAATTAAACCAAGATTGGAAGTCAAAACCAGATTCCTGGGGTAACAGCAGGATAAAACTTGAAGCCGCTGATGATACAGATACAAAAGGTCGTACTAACATGTATGCTCATGGAGGAAAAATTCTGGGTTCCGGAGGTTGTGTGGATTTGGCTGAAGATATGGAAGACTTTTATAAAGATTTTATCAAATATGGCGATGATTTAATTTTGAATGTTAAATATGATGAAGATTGTTGGTAAGATATAATATGAAGTAAAGTTCATATAACAATATGGGCTTTACTTTTTCTTATGGCTGTTATAAATTTTACTAAAATGAGAATATTCGTGAAAAATGTTTTAAGATGTTTAAAATATCTTTGTTTGTTAGCATTAACAGCAATAAATGATGTTATAATATATTCTCATATAAAAGATATCTATATAACTTTTCATACGACTGTTGTGGCAAGATTTACAGAACTAAACTCGGGCTGGTTGTATCAAAGTGAAAAATTTTATCTTGTTTATATAATAACTCTAATTATAACTTCTTGTTTGTTAATCATCTTTTCATTTACCAAAATCAATAGACAACCTATCATCGCTTTTTCTGCACAATTTATACCGATCCTTTATTTTATAGTTGATGCACTAACTAATTTTACTCAACAATAAACAAAATATTCGCTGAAATTAAGTTCGGAGAAGTTTAAAAGTCAACCATTTTTCGCGCTACATGTTGTCGAACCCATTTCTATGGGTTCAAATCCTCTGCGATACATTCACTAATAAAAAAAACTCTCCACAAGGGAGAGTTTTTTTATTAGTGGTGATCCCAACGGGATTCGAACCCATATTACCACCGTGAAAGGGTGGTGTCCTAACCATTAGACGATGGGACCGTCGCTTAAGACAAGAGCATATATATATGCAAAAAATTATTAGGTCAAGTAAAAAATTACAATTTTTTTATTTTTTCTTTACGAAGGGATAATTGACATCTATTTACAGACAATTATTCATATTTTTATCATTATATATTTGGAACAAGAAGCTTTCCGCATAGCCGTATTTTCCATTTAAATCGTAAAAACATAAAAAAACACTGTTATTCATTCCATTTTAGAAGACGTCTAAATGCGCCCCGAACAAAAATAAGGATTTGAGTGCTTTTTGAAAGCTGTTACTATCCGTTTTGCGCAAAAACGGCTGTTCTTGTTTTTAAGTGATACAGACAATAAAAAACCTATTATCAATAAAATGATAATAGGCATTAAACAAACAGGAAATCATTTGACCAAAGTGTAAATTTTTTGAATATCCGCATAATCAACATTCGCAAAAACCTTAGTTTTGACAATTGACAACAAGTCAAATTTTTTTAAAAATTCACACAACAGATTACCAAATTGAGCTTTATAGGTTTTTGTATAACGATTGTATGACACGCTTCATAATTTACATTGAAGTTCTACATTATCTTCCAAAGAAATCTCTTGCAAATTGCGAATATAGGCATCTCCGATATGGCCATACATATTTGCACAAGATAACGCCTCATCGCACTGATGTATAATCGGCGTCAATTCATAGAACGCAAAATCATACTTATTTAATCTTCGAGTTTCCGGATCAGATTTATCCATACGGTGAAGAATACTCATAATTCTTTTTTTTGATTACTGTTCATAAAATAAAATCATAGGTTAATAATAAAAATATTTTTTATAACATAGTATATAACTCAAAAGTGTCAATGATTTAATTCTTTTACAATATTACTCAAATGAACCAGCTTAAGCTTCTTATCTGGCAGAGTTTCAATCCATTGTTTCAATGCCTGATAAGTTCCTGTCTTCGGGTGTCCTATTGCCACGGCATAACCATTGCGGCGGGCAATGCGTTCTGCCACGGACAATTGCTTTAAGATATAATCCACTTTATTTTCGTTATCTAAAAAAACATGGCGGGTTGCATAGGAGACATGATTTTGCCGAGCTGCTTTTTTAGCTGCAGAAAAAGCTGTTGTTTTAGAATCAAGGAAAAATAAATCCCGTTCATTCAAAACTTCCATAACCGCGTTCATTCTTTCAAAATCTTCCGTTAATTTGCTGCCCATATGGTTGTTTATGCCTTTAACATCATGAAACTTATCCAGCATTATATTCAAACCATTTTTAATTTCTTCCAGATTCATTTGCGTCGTCAGCGTATCAGGCGCCAAATCCGCCTTGGAATGAGGTTCCATGGGCGTATGCACCATTATTTCCAAACCTGCTTCTTTGGCATTTTTAACTTGTTCATCCAATCCTTGCCCATAAGTCAAAAATGAAGCCGTCAAAGGTGCCTGCAAAGAAATAATGTCAGCGGTACGTTTTCTTGAAATCCCCATATCGTCAATAACAACGGCTATAACAGGCATTTCGCCAAAATACGCCGGCTTGTAAGCCGGAATAATATTCAAAGATTTGACATCTTTATGCTCTGTAAACACATGATAGCCATCCGCAAGCTGTTCCGGCGAAAGCGGTTCATCGTCATCAATCACATCTGTCGGAAGCTCTTCCTCATAAATCTTAGCCAGCAATTCATCATGCTGCTCGTTTTCTTCGTCAGAGACTTCTTCCGGTTGTTTATCAGCATTTTCCAACTCGGCCAGTTTCTGATAAAAAACATCTGCCGCCGCAGAAGGCTCTTCTTTGATAATTTCAGAGAGAGACACCATTTCTTCTGCCAAAGTATCCGTCTCGGCTTCAGATGCCTCTTCCTCATAAAGAAAATCCGTATTACTGCGCGTGTCAAAACACTGGCCAGAAGAGTATCTTTCACAGCTTTGCTTAGCAACATCTCCAGTATCAATCAAATATTCAACAGTCGGAAGCTTAACGGCAGTTTTTGGCAGAGCTTCCAATTGCCCATTATAATACCGGCGCAACAGAAAAATTATCGACACAGCAAAAACCGCCCACAAAGCGAATTTTATAATTTGCTTCAGGTGAGCGGCCAAAGAATTTTTGTCTTTGCTGTCAAACAAGATTTATTCCTTGCTACGCAATGTCGGAAATGCGATTACATCGCGAATTGTTTCGGCATCTGTCAGCAAAATAGCCAAGCGGTCAATACCCATACCCATACCGCCTGACGGTGGGAAGCCGTTTTCCAATGCATTGATGAAATCTTCATCCAGCATCTGAGCTTCATCATCGCCTTTTTCACGGTCAGCGCATTGGGCTTCAAAACGCTCTCTTTGTTCCAACGGATTGGAAAGCTCCGAATAAGCGCATCCCATTTCCATTCCGGCGATATAAGCGTCAAAATGCTCTACCAGACGCGGATTTGAACGGTGCGTTTTGGCCAAAGGCGAAATATCGCGCGGCATATCCATAACCAAAGTCGGCTCAACCAGCTTAGCTTCGACTTTTTCATCAAAGACTTCGGAAATAACTTTTCCCCAAGAGATACAGTCTGAGGCATCTACTCCGACGGATTTTGCCATTTCCTGAGCTTTTTCCAAAGTATCTGCTTCCATAAAATCAAGGCCGGTATATTCTTTAACCAGTTCAATCATTGATTTTTTAACAAAAGGCTTTGACAAATCAATTTCCTGTCCGCGGAAAGTTATCACTTCTTTGCCGAGGACCTGTTTGGCAACATAGCGAATCAAATCGGGGATTAATTCTGCCATATCGTTATAATCGGCATAAGCCTGATAAGCTTCCAAACCGGTAAACTCGGGGTTGTGGGTTTTATCAATGCCTTCATTACGGAAGTTGCGGCCGATTTCAAACACGCGGTCAAAGCCGCCGACGACCAGTTTTTTCAGATATAATTCCGGCGCAATACGCAGGAACAAATCCATATCCAGCTTGTTATGGTGCGTGATAAACGGTTTGGCGTTGGCGCCGCCCATAATCGGGTGCAGCATCGGCGTTTCAACTTCTAAAAAGCCATGATCTTCAAAATAATGGCGAACGGCCGAAGTAATTTTGCAACGCATTTCAAAAATTGCGCGGGATTCATCATTCATAATAAAATCGACGTAACGCTGACGGTAACGCGCTTCCAAATCAGTCAGGCCATGGAATTTTTCCGGCAAAGGCTGCAAGGATTTTGAAATAATATCAAAACTGCTTGCGGCAATCGAAAGCTCGCCGCGCGGCGTGCGGCGGATAAATCCGGTAATACCGACAATATCGCCGACATCAAGAGATTTCAGGCGGGCAAGATTTTCTTCATCCAGATGATTTTTATGGCAGAAAATCTGAATTTTTCCGCTGTTATCTTTCAAATCGATGAACATGCCGCTGTTGCGCACAGCCATAGCGCGTCCGGCAACGGTAACGGTATCCTGCGTTTCGCTTCCGGCTTCCAAATCCTTATATTTTTCCTGCAAATCAGCAGCAAAATGCGTGGGACGGAAGCGGTAAGGATAAGGATTATAGCCCTGCTCTTGCAGCGTTTTCAGTTTGGCAAGGCGGGAATCTCTGTGAATATTGGTTTCAGTTGTCATTATAATATCCTAAAATTGCTAGATTTATCATTTTGGGCTTCACTATATACAGCTTGAGTTTTTTTTTCAATAAATTATTTAAAATGGCTGGAAAATTTTGACAAATTATATTATAGTAAGGGAAAATATACAAAAAAGAAACATCTTACGAGGCAAGAGGAAATAAGATGACTGAAGATAAAAAAGACAAACGCAAAGAAAAAATTCAAAAAATATTAAAACATGCTGCGCCACTTATCATCGGAGCCAGCAGTATTTTACCTTGGTCTCCGGTATGCTCCGGTTCCGTCAAAATGTCAAAAGATAAAAACAATATTGAGATTCCGGCAGCAAAACCGGCCTCTCATAATAATGACACACCCAAACTGGCGCTGGCAGATAAAAACAGCCTAAATGCCTATACCCAGTCTATCGGACAAGTTAGCATTGACACCGAAACCGGTGACTTAAAAGCCCCGTCAACAGTTGCAACCGGAAACGGCTATTACGGACAGCATCAATTGGGCAATTCTCAAAAAAATGATTTCTGTGTCAAAAAATATATTGCTTTTGCCCTAATCTACGGTTCGCCCGAGTTCAAAAAGTCTCTCTGCGACAATTTATTGAGAGGCAGTCAAACCACCAAAGACAAACTGATAGACACTTTTGCAAAATCTCTTGATAAATATGACGAGCAGAACAAACCCGAGCAAGCATATCTTTCAACTAATCCTTCTTATAAAAAGCTTTCTACCCTCATGAATGTGGCGCCGGCTGCTTTCACCAAAGCCCATAAAAATTTTACAGCAGAAGCCAAGCGGCTGCAAAGTCAATTTATTTATGAGGTTTATCTCCAGCAAATGCCAACCAGCTTAAAAGGTATCATCGCCAAAAATCCGCAAATCAAATTTGAAAGCATCCGTCCGGCAGTTATGGCCAGCGTCATTGCTATCGCCGTCAAACAAGGAAACGGCTCCCGCTTTAAGACAGCTATGGAGCGAGCGACAATTGCCGCCTACCAATTGCAGGCAAAGAAATCTTGGGAAGCCGATACTTCTCATAATAAACCCGAGAAAGAACCTTTGGCTATTGCTTGCAGGACAGGAGATTTAAATAAAGAAAACATTGCGGTCATCGGAAATGCCATCCGGATTTATGATACAGAGAACAGCGGCTTAAAATCAAAAGACATTATAGCGCCGGCTAAATATCAAGTCATGATTGTACGGGGACAAAAACCTAAAAATGTTACCGGCAACCGCGATGTGATGACATTTAACGTAAAAAAAGATATTGCCGAAATCTCTGAAATCGTAAACAATGAAAAATGGCTTGAAAGCTATTGCGGCAGTTTTAAAGCTGTTTACAAGAAAGCGGCACCCCAAATAGACAAACTTCCGACGATTGATACTTATTATGAAATGAGCATAATATTTAACAACCCCGGTTTATATAAGATTGCGGAAGACAGCCATAAGCAAAACAGCTCTACTGTGGCTTTCAGCTCTGTTTTGACCAACAAAATTCTGAGAGACAAGCATCAAAACGCTTGACATTGCCAAAGAACCAAAGTAGAACAAAATATATAAGGTTTTGTTCTACTTTTTTATTGGGGAAATGTAATGCTGACCGAAAAGCAATATAAACTTCTGCTGTTTATTAATAAAGTTTTGAAAGAAACCGGCTGCTCTCCGTCTTTTGATGAGATGAAAGACGCTGTCGGGCTGAAATCAAAATCAGGCATTCATGCTTTGATAGAAGCTTTAGTTGAACGGAATTTTATAAAAAAATTACCCCATAAAGCACGCGCCCTTGAAGTTTTGCGCCTGCCCAAACTCAAGCCCAGCGCAATCATTGAAGAAGAAAAAAAGCGAGAACAGGCATTACAGCTCTCCGCAATTGAAATTCCCCTATACGGCAAAATAGCCGCCGGCACGCCGATTGAAGCAATCGCCAATGAAAACGAAAAGATTGCCGTTCCGCTGGATATGGTTTCCCGCGGACAGTTTTATGCGCTTACCGTTGAAGGGGATTCTATGGTTGAAGCAGGAATTCTGGACGGAGATACGGCAATAATCCGCAAGGCTGATACCGCGCGCGACGGCGAAATCATCGTCGCTCTGGTAGACAACTGCGAAGCAACGTTAAAAGTATTAAAAAAAGAAAAAAATGAAGTTTTGCTCATTCCGAGAAACAGCAGCTATGAAATCAGGCATTTCAGCCCGGAGCGGGTTAAAGTTCAAGGTATTTTATCCGGAATTTTACGCAACTATCACTAAAATTTTCCTGTTTAAACAATGTTTACTCAACCGGCTGTAACAGCCGGTTTTTTTTGTAACAGAAATATGAATATTTGAAATTTTTGTCAATTTGCTATTGCTAATACTCTAAAATCATTATAACCTTAACTTGTGTTGTGTTATTTTTTATGTGTGAGGCTATCATGTCTAAAATCAAGATTCTGTTCTCAGGCTTGTTTTTGGCAATATTAATTGCCGGAAATGCCTATTCCAAGAACAGCAACAATGTTTCAGTATTGTTTGTCCCGCTTGTTTCAAATATCTCATCGGAATACAAATTGGCAGCAGTACAATTCCTTCCGGATGTACAAGACAGCGAATTCAAATTTGGCGGTGGGCATAACAGAAACGATTGTTCCTCCTATACCCTTTCAGCTTGTCCAGCTAACGGATATTGCTCAAAATGCCCTTTTGCAAGAAAATATAAGCTTAACAGCTGTAAGAACGGCTATGCAGCAAGTGCAGACCGAAAATCCTGCATAGACACCGTTTTTTGCAGAGAAACGTCCACAACGTTCAAAAATATCATTCCCAGCAATTATGTTTGCGCAAAAGTTGTCAGACATCCGAACAGCAATGTCTCGGATATCTGTTATCAAAACTGCGCAAAAATCAGTTGCTCCAATTATTTGTTAGACTGCAGAACTATCAATAAAACAGCGTTGCATATTGCAGAAACAGAGATTTGCCCCAGCTGCAAGTCGTCAATTAACTCTAATTGTACAAAAGATTATTGCAAAATTACCAAATGTATGAACGGTTATAAAATTGCAAATAACGGCACGGTTTGTATTGCTTTAGACGACACCTGCCCTGAGGGTTATTACAAAACTTGCGAAACCGGCACTCAAGGCACTCCCCAATATACGGAAAAAGGAACGGCTTGCTATCAGTGCAAACCTAAAGCCCTTACCTGTAAAGACAAGGGGATGATTGATATCGAAGCCTGCCATATCAGCGGTTCAACCAATTACGGCCCTATTAAGGCTTGGACACCAGCCAACATGGGTTTATAATTTGAAGGAGAAAAGTTATGAATAATATTAAAAAAACAATTTTGGCCGGAGGAATGGCTCTGTGTATTTACCCGTCTCTCCTTCTTGCCGAAACCTGCGGAACAACGCCTAGCTGCCCTTCTCTGGGTTTTACGGTTCCGGCTTCCGGCTTATCAACGGCCTGTAAAGATATGACTTCTTTAAAATGTCCTTTCGGGGATTATTATTTCTGCTCCACAACGACTAAAACCCCTCAGCAGAAATGCTTGGACGAAGGCTATCGTTTGCAAAATGATTGGCCGAAACCAACAGCTTCTAATGATGTGGTTGTTCCAAGCACAATGTTGGCTAACTTCATGAAAAACATCTTTGAATTGAAGTCTGCAATGGCAGCGCCGGAGCTAACGACTCCAATTAAAGATCCGGATAAAATAGATGATTATATCCCTATTTTGCCGGATGACCAAATCGGGTCCGGTGAGGCAGGCGAAATTGCATTAAATTACAGATTTGAAGTTTCAGCAACCTGCCCTTATGACTCAAACTATGTCAAAGGAGAATGGAAACCTAATCGTGTATTAGTAACATGTCAAATTGCAAATTGCCAAACATGTACTAGTGCCGGTACTGCATTTGAAAGATGTACAAAATGTAATACAGGATATATATTGAATTTTAATGGTAAATGTGATAGTGGCTTGGCGCCATCTAATCCCGATATCAATTTGGGAACCGGATGTAACGGAACTTACCGTACCTGTAACGGCAAAAAATATTGTTGTCCGGCAGGGGCAAAAACTCCTTGTGATAGTGGTTATAGCAGTCAGCAGTCATTGATGTGCTTTACATCTATTGATGATAAGGTTGTTGATCCCAGTCTATAAATAGTATTCTAAAAAACACCCCGGTGGATTTATCCGGGGTGTTTTTTTATGGTCCGAACGTAACACAACCTGCGTGAGCAGGCAGATGCAGACATTCCAGCCCAACCGCGCAGGCTTGCGTAGCTTTTGGGCTGGACGAACGAAGTTCTGATAGTTAATACCACTTGCGTAAGCTGGTGGAAGTTTATTATTACCAAGATTTTTTTATTAAGAAATTTAAACCGGTTGGCACTATCAATTATTCTTATCAGTTTTTATATTTCAGCATCGGCCAATCGCCCTTGCTCAGCGCCTTGATTCCTGTCAATTCTTGTCCGAAACGCGATTGATAAATCCAATAATTGGCCATTACGCGTTCAATATAAATACGTGTTTCACGGGCTGGAATAACCTCTATAAACAACAGCGGGTCATTATTAAAATCCGCTTTTTTCAGCCATTTCAATAAATTTCCGGGACCGGCGTTATATGCCGTCATTAAAAAGAAAAGATTGCCGTCAATAAATGGCTTTTCCAAAAGATAATTTACATATTTTTGCCCCAAAGCCATATTATATTCAGCTTCCAACAAAGGCGAATTATCTTTCTTTAGATTTTGATTTTTGGTTATATGAGCAGCTGTACTCGGCAAAAGCTGCATTAAGCCGCAGGCTCCGGCAGAGCTTTTGGCTTTAGGGCTGAACTGAGATTCCTGACGTGTCAGAGCCAGAACCAATGCTTTATCAACTTGCCAACCGCCTTTCGGCTTCCATTCGGGTATCGGATAAGACAAGGCGTCATATGCAATATTGCGTTCTTCATCTTTCAAATTATTTGATATTGTCACGGCCAAAGCGTGCATGCCGTATTGATTGGCGATAAAAAGAGAAACTTCTTTCTGCTTGTCGTTCATCTCACGAAAACTATAGCGCAATTCACGTTCGGCCAATTCCGGCTGTTTGGTATGAAGAAGCAACATCGCCCGGCGTATCGGCGCCGAACTCAAAATTTCATCAATATAAGCATCTTGGCTAAAGTCATTCAAATATGAAAAAACAGTCCAGTTATAATCCAGCGTGACACCCAAACGATAATTTGCCAAAATCCCATAAAATGTCCGTTTATAACGAGAGGCTATTTTCAACCATTTATATGCTTCTGTTTTGCGATTGGAAACCGTATTGGCGCGATAAGCCCAATAAGCGCCGGCGGCAACCAGCCATTCGTCTTTATTGCCGCTTTGAGCCAAACGGGCAAAATATATTGACGCCGTTTTATATTGTTTCATACGCCAAGCCGCAAGTCCGGCAATCCACGATGCCGTTGCGTCTTTACTCCGTTTGGAAGCTTTTGATGCCCATTGGAATGCAAGTTTGTCATTATTATCCAACAAATATTTTGTTGCCAGCGTTGCGGCCATAGCATCCAGATTGCGGTTGGGAACAAGTTTTTTAAAACGAGGATTTTCCAGAACAAAACGGGCTACTTTTGTTTTGCCCTGGCCAATTGCCTTGCGAAATGATTGGATTTTGCCTAACACAAACTTTTTATCCGCCGGATTTAATTTTTTTAAATTCGTGTTTGCCCAGCTGTAAAAATCTGACGGCTTAAACTTTTCCGCTTCGGGACAGGAAATGTCTTTTGCGCTTCCTTTTCTCAAGGCCAGACGATAGATTTTTAATGTCTGAGGATGGCCGGCATATTTCTCAAGCCAGCCTTTAAGTTCGGAAAAATTCGTCTTATAAGTTTTGGAAAGGTATTTTGAAGCTAAAACATGCCCCATTAAAACATCATTTTCCAATTTGGCAATTTCTGCATCCGCAGCCTTAAAATCTTCAGCCTCTATTGCCCGAAATATATGCTTATAGCGCGTTATATCTTTCTCGCTCACCATAAGGTGTTCATACAGCTTTTCCGTAACGCGGCTGTCAATAATCCCTTCGGCAGATGCTGTTTTCTGATTGACCAGAAAAAGGAAGCTACAAGCCAGAAAAATACCAATTCTATAAATGCAGCCCGATTTAAACATTATCTTTTGCTTTTGGTCAGCCAACGGATTTTTCCGGCGCATTCTTCCTGAGACATTCCTTTTGCCCGACAACGGTTTACAACGATATTGGGGATTTTATCCATCTTATAGCAACCTTGGCCGAACAATGCATAATCCAAATAGGTCTCAATATTCGGATTAACATTATCAAAACTCAAATTGGTTGTCATATCCGGCCAGACAAGCTTAACGCTAAGATTAACCAGACGCTGATCCATCGTTGTTAAAACATTAAAGCGTACTCTGCAGCCAACGCCTGCGGCATGGCTTCTGGTCATATTAAAATTGCTGTAGTAAATAAAAATATGGCTGGTTTTCTCTTTCTTGTCAATTTTGCCGTTTTTATCGGGTAACGGAATAAATGCGGAAGTTCCGCGCTTGGAACCGTCCAGCGTTTTAGAAATAGATAAAGGATTAATATGAAGGTTGCCGTCTATTATTTTCGGCTGATACTTTTTCATCATCCGGCGATTAACTTCACGCTCTTCTTCCGGCGTCATCTGATCCATATCCAAGCCCGTTTCATCCAATTCCGTCTCAGATGACACATTGACGGAAGCGGCATTGTTTCTTGACGGCTTTGTCTGTTTTTCAGAAGCTGGCGCAGTTTCTCCGCCGAACATTTGCGCACAGACCCATACTGACGGCGTTAAAAACAAAGCCGATAAAAACAATATTTTTATATATTTTTTTAACATGGCACACCAACATTCCCAGATTTTATTGCATAGTATCCAATGTCTGGCTGATTCTTTTTACAGATGCAACGGCATTATTATAAAGCGTATCCAGTTCGTTTTGTTCGCTTTTTTGCTTTTCTTCCATTTCCTTTTTCTGTTCATCATAAGTTATCGGCTTAAATTCGGTATAGTATTCGCCGCTTTCGGGAGAAATGAACGCAAATAAATTGTTGCAAACGCCGGCTGTCCGGTCGACATTTTTTTCAGCGCCGTATTTGCAACTGTTGACTTTCAGAATCGGCTTATCCAGCAGCAGGAAGCAACGGTCAGTTTTAATTGTTGCCTTCAAGCTGATTTGCTTTGCCGGAGGAAGCGGCGGAACAGAAAGATTTGTTGAAATTTTCTTTGATGTATATTGTTCAGTTTTGGACTTGCCGCTGTATCCGCTCTCTTTTCCGGCGTCATTAAGAACAGGCTCTTTCTTCTCTTCTTTGATTTTTTCTTCGACAATCTCATCCAGCCAGCTGAAATCCAAAGACAAATCTGAAACGATTTGCGGCGTACGATTATAAAAAGTAACGCTGAAGTTGCATGCTGTTACCTCATTATCTTCTTTAACCGGGCTGACATCATGAATTTTATAAGTAACTTTTTCATCAACGGCATAAGCATTGAAAGCGGCAGAAGCAGCTAAAGCACCGATCAGGCCCAAAACAATATTTTTTCTGAAATTCATTGTACATTCCTTAACTGACAGCGTTAAATTTATTAGCTATAATAAACACAGTAAAATAAATTTACCATTAAATAATGAAAAAAGTGATAATTTATGGGATATTTTCGGATTATTTTTCAACGGATTCTTCGGCAATTTTTTTAGACAGGCGCAACAAATCGACCCAAGCTTTAGCTTTCTGCGCCGGATTACGCAACAAAAACGCCGGATGAAAACTGGCCAGAACTTTTATTTCTTTGCCGCTCGCGTTTTTATACTCCAGCCAATGCCCCCGCAGGCGGGAGATAGACTCCTGCATATCCAACAGCGCATTGGCTGCGGAACCGCCGAGAATAAACAGATAATCCGGGTTGATGATATCAATTTGGCGTTTCAAAAAAGGCAGACACACGGCGATTTCGCCGTCAGTCGGCGTTCTGTTTCCGGGCGGGCGCCACGGCAAAACGTTGGTAATATAGCAATTTTCACGGCTTAAGCCGGCAGCATTCATCATTTTATCCAACAACTGCCCGCTGCGGCCGACAAAAGGACGCCCGATCCGGTCTTCATCTGCGCCCGGAGCTTCTCCGATAAGCACAACTTTCGCTTCAGGGCTGCCGTCGCCAAACACCGTGTGTGAGGCCGTAAACTTCAAAGAGCAGCCGTCAAACCCTTCTACCAAAGCCTTTAATTCGTCCAAATTGTTTATTGACTTGCATAAATCGCGAGCATTATTGCCGGCATCTATTGTTGCCTGCGCAAGAACTGTTGTCGCCTGACGGCCGCTATCTGACGGTTTCGGAGAACCGGCCGGACGCACCGGCACAGACTGGGCCGCGGCAGGCGGCGGCGCAAAAGGAACATCTCCGGCAGTTTCTTCAACGCCGGCCGTAATATACCATTCTATTATTTGTTTAAGATCCAGTTCCTCGTTCATAATGAGTCAAGCTATATCAAAAAGCCCAAAAAGCCAAGATATTTTATTTTAAAGCGGCATAATTACATCTGTTTAAAATAAATAGCGGAAAACATGCAAAAAATTAACACTTATTTTCATATATCGGTTGTAAAATTTTTTTAGAATCTTGTTGTATGATTTTAAAACTTATATAGAATAGGCTTAGTTTTTTAAGGGATTAATATTAATCATGTCTAAACTCGGATACTTCTCTGTTGTGGTTGCCGCCGTTCTGGCTTTTAACTCTTGCGTTAATAAGCAAATTCCGGTTACCGGACGGCCTGTTTCGCGCCCGATAACATCTTTTGGCGGGAATCCTGAATTTAAGCAGGCTTACGGCGCGTATGTCGCCGGCAGAGTTGCCCATCTGCGCAAAGACTTTAACTCGGCGGCAGACTATTATATGCTGGCTTTGGAAAATTCGCCGGAGAATCCGGAATTGGTCAGCCGTATTTATCTGATTTTAACTTCACAAGGACGAATTGCCGAAGCCGCCAAATATGCCGCAGAATCAAAAAAACTCGGCGACAAGAACAATTTTACAAACATGATTATTGCCGTTGACCAAATGAAAAAAGGCCAATACCAAGATATGATAAAAACCATTAATCAGGTTGACGGCATCATTTACAAAGACTTTATCAATCCTCTGCTCACTTCATGGGCTTATGCCGGCGCCGGAGACAAAGCTAAAGCGATTGCCGCTTTGGCGCCCGTAAAAAAAGAGCCGAGTTTTAAGGCCTTGTATAATTTTCATGCCGGCATGATTTATGATTATTTTGACGATATGCCCAAAGCGCAGCAACATTATGAAGTGATTGTCAATGAAGAAAGTCTGGAAATGTCTTTCAGAGCCTTGCAGGTCATTTGTAACTTTTATATGAGAAACGGGCAAAAAGACAAAGCCGTCGCTTTAGTCAACAAATATACCGATGAACGCGCACTCTCCGATATGATGCGGCGCCTCAAACACAAACTCTCTCAGACGAATCCGAAAAAAGCCAAAAAAATTATCAACAATGCCAATATCGGCACTTCCGAAGCCTTATTCAGCATTGCGGCAACATTACGGCAAGGGCCGGCAGGCGTTGATTTGGCGCATATGTTCATCAGCTTGTCTATTTATGAAAATCCTAATTATGATTTGGCAAAATTGCTGTTGGCCGATATTTTGGAAAGCCGCGAAATGTATGCGGATGCCAATAAAGAATATGACGGCATTGACAACAGTTCAGAAGCTTATTACACAGCCCAGCTGAAAAAAGCCAACAATCTTGTAGCCATGCGCGACTATAAGGCCGCCGAGCTGTTGATGAAGTCTTTAACGCTGGACAGCAAAAACTATCAGCTTTATTTAGACTTGGGCGATGTCTTGCGCATGAGCGGCAATCAAAAAGAAGCCATTCATTATTATGAGGAAGCTATTGACAATCTTCCTCAGGTTGAAAATCAACACTGGGTTTTGTTCTATGCTTTGGGAATTTCTTATGAACAAAACGATGACTGGAAAAATGCAGAAAAAGCTTTTAACAGAGCTTTAGACTTAAGTCAAAACCATTATATGGTCTTAAATTATCTCGGCTACAGCTGGATAAAACGCGGCCAAAACGTCAACGAAGCTTTCGGCATGCTGGTTGATGCCTATAATCAAGCTCCTCATGACGGAAATATTGCCGACAGTTTGGGCTGGGCATTTTATCGTCTGGGAATGTATGATAATGCCGTTGTCTTTTTAGAGCGCGCTTCCGAACTTGAACCGGCTAATGCCGTTATCAGCGATCATTTGGGCGATGCTTACCGGCTGGCCGGCAGACATAACGAAGGCCGCTTTCAATGGAAACATGCGTTAACCATGAAAGATCCGGACAATGAATTAGATAAAGAAGCCGTAAAAGAAAAAATTCAAACCGGTGAGGTCAGGAACGAACCGCTGCCATATGATGCGGCCATTATACAAGATAAAATCGAACTGATTACAACCGAAGATTAATTGACATCCCCGCCCCTCAAATGAGGGGCTTTTTTTATGCCTGACCTTTTGCAGATGCATGACCTCAGAATACTCCGTGTTCAGGGCATGACAATTTATTGGTTTCGTCGCCCCTCTCAGAATGGCACCCTTTGCCACACGTCCATTTCCTGCCCATTTTCCCTTTAAATCCAAATGATTACAAAAATATGACAAATTAGATCTTTTGCATTTTTCGGTTGCAAAAAAAAAAAAACGCTTATCATTGATATTATAGGCTTTAGTTCTAATTATTTTTGAGAGGTGTGTCATGTTTAATCTTAAATCTGCCTTCTTAGGCTTATTTTCTGCTATCTTAATTTCTAATTTAACTTATGCAGACGAGATTGGAGCGTTTGCCTCTCTGAATAATAACCCACACACTATATACACAACACAAGGGCTAAAGCCTATATCCAACTCTTACAAACTGGCTAAGCTCCAATTTCTTCCTGACCTGAAAGACAGCGAAAACGGTTGGGCTGGAAATAACATCGGCAGCGCCTATAACAAAAACGATTGCTCCGCTTATCCGCTCAAATCATGCCCCTTGGGCGCTACTTGTGTAAAATGCCCGTTCGCTAAAAAATATAAACTCACTTCATGCCGCAGCGGCTGGAAAATCAGCGGCAACACTTGCGTCGCAGCTTCTTGCTCGGCTCTCAATTCTTCTTATCTCTCGACTGTACCCGATAACAAAATCTGCTCCAAGATTAACGAAGGTGGATTAACATGTTTTAAGGAATGCCGAAACATCTCTTGCAACGATTATAAAATTAATTGTGACAATGGCGTCAGCGGTGCAAATATTACATCTTCCGCCTTATGTCCCGACTGTCAGAACGCAAATGCTAAATGTTCGCCCAAGCTTTGCAAAATTACGGCTTGCGCTACAAACTATAAAACAAATGCCGACAATACCGCCTGTGTTGAGAAGTCTGACGTTTGCCCAAATAACTATTTCAAAACTTGTGAGACTTCCATTGTCGGAGAGCCTGAATACACAGAAAGAGGTACCGCTTGCTACCAGTGCAAGGCCAAAGAACCGGAAACATGTTCCAAATATGTTGAGGCAAACTTCCCCAATTATACAAGAATCGGCTCAAGTTCTGATTTGCAGCATGCTTTGATTGACGGCAAAAATAACTTCGTCGTTGTAAATGACTTTACCCTTGCCGCTGATGTCGACCTCTCAGGAAAAACAATTATGGGAGCTAATGAAATCGCCTCGGCTTCCCCGCTCTGCGCGACTAAAAGAACTATTACCGCAAATAATTCAATAAAAACCAATAATACTACTACTTTTAAAAATTTGAAGATAGCATCGACCAAAGAAGGAAAGTATGGTGACGAAGGAAGCATTATTTCCGGAGGAGGAAATTTTTATAATATAGAATTATCCACTGATAAATATTATACTTATTTAATGGATTTAAGAGGAACAGCTAAATTATATGATACGATATTTACAATCGGATTTCCGATAAGGGTAAATGACAATGCCAATGTTACATTCTATGGCAAAACTGTTATTAATCAGCCCGCATCTAATTATGGAAGTGGTTTAGTCAAAGTTTTAGGCGCATCTAAAATTACTTTAGACGCAAATGCTTCTATTACAAATAATAGCTCTTCTGGCCTCTTTTTAAGTTCTTCTTATTATACAGACATTGCTTCTTCTGTATATGATTTAAAAGGCACTATTGATTGTACTTATTCGGAACGAGCATATAATCTGTTTGAAGTCATTGGAGGAACTATTAATATCAACGGTAAAATTAATTGTCCGAAAGGTGGTATTAATTTCAACGACGGAACAGTTAATATTAATGCCATTTCATCAATTGGCCGTTTATATGGACACAGCACTCAAACCACAAATCCAACTAAACATGCGACTGCGAATATTAATGCCGCAACAACCATTGATGCAGATAATTATGAAGCAGTTTCAATGTCATTTCATTACAGCCAACCTGATACATTAAATATCAATGCTCCTTTGACAATTATAAATGCCAAAAATGATAGCTTAACTGATTTTTTTGGAAATGGTATGTTGTCTGTAAACACAATAAATGTTAATTCTGATGTTGACGGTGGCGGAGGAATGCTCTTTACATATATTCAACCTCAGCAAATTACCTTTGACGCTAAATCAAACATTAAAAACATCTCAAGGATTTATTGGAAAAAACAATATAGTGATGTAAAGTTAATCTATAAAACAGGTGCCAGATTAACATTAGGCGGCGTTTGCAAAAAAGTTACGGCAGACAAAACCGTAACAAGAAAAATGAACGATGCGACAGAAGACTGGAGAACGCCGCAGTCACCGTTTACGGGCGGATGTTAGGCCGGGCAAACAAAAACCTCCCCGAATTTCGGGGAGGTTTTTTATGGTTTATAACGATAATAATTTGCAGCTTTGCTGCGGCCTCTGCGGCAGAAACTTATTTTCTTCTCAAGAAAGAAGGGATTTCCAAATTCAATCTTTCTTCACCGACATAATCATTGCTTGCGTTTGAGAAAGTCGGGGAAACAGGCTCCTGAAAACGTTCTGTTTCTTTCTTTTTTCTATTTCTTTTGGCAATAGAAAATCCGGTCACACGCTCAATCAAAGTCGGCGTATATTCTTCTTCCTCATTGACAATCAATTCTTCTTGCTCTTCGACCTTGCGGCCGGCAAAAGGCGCCGGATTGTGATTGGGGAACAATTCCGGTTCTTCCTCAACCATGCGGACGCTGTTGCGCGGAGCGAAACTGTTATCCGTATTAGCAAGAATGCTCTCATATTGGTTATTGTCATTCAAATCATCATTTTTGCTTATAATTGCCTTAAATAAAGCTGATGCTTTCGGCATATCGCCCATAATGGCAGAACGGTCCAAGTTATCAAAATCATCAAACCTTTCTTCTTTAACAGCCGGAGCCGGCATTTCTGCTTCTTCCTGACGGACTTCTTCGGCAATGGATACTATCGGAGCCGTTTCAATCATATTTTCAACTGTTTCGGCAATGCTTTCTTCCGTTTCATTTTTAGTGGCGGCAAATTTTTCAAGATTAGAATCTAATTCGGCCGTCGGAACAACAGGTTCCTGCGCTGCCGGCTGTTCAACATAAGCCGAGGCAATTTGTCTGGTTGTTTTCGGGCGAATTGCCTGACCGTCGCCAATGCCGGTCGCAACAATGGAAACGCGGATTTTTCCAACTAAACTTTCATCAAAGCTTGAACCGAAAATGATATTGGCATCTTCGTCAACTTCTTCTTTGATACGGCTGGCCGCTTCATCAATTTCAAACAAGGTAATGTCAGAACCGCCGGTGATATTAATCAGAACGCCCTTGGCGCCATGCATTGAACAATCGTCAAGCAGCGGATTGGACAAAGCCTGTTCGGCCGCTTTGACCGCGCGGTCTTCGCCTTCGGCCTCGCCGGTTCCCATAATGGCTTTGCCTTTATCTTCCATAATTGATTTAATATCGGCAAAATCCAAATTGATTAAGCCCGGCATCATCATCAGGTCGGTAATTGAACGCACGCCGGCATACAGAACGTTATCAGCCATAACGAAAGCATCTGCCAAAGTTGTGTTCTTGTCTGCAATTCTAAATAAGTTTTGGTTAGGGATAATGATGATACTGTCAACTTCTTTTGTGAAAGTTTCTACGGCAGTTTCAGCGGTTTCATAGCGTTTTTTACCTTCGAACTGGAACGGTTTGGTCACAACGCCGACCGTCAAAATGCCTTTTTCTTTAGCTATTTTAGCAACAACCGGAGCTGCGCCGCTGCCGGTACCGCCGCCCATTCCGGCGGTGATAAAGACCATATTGGCACCTTCCAGCTCACGCTCAATTTCATCTTTGGCTTCTTCTGCCGCCAATTTTCCAACTTCGGGACGAGCGCCGGCACCTAAACCTTGCGTCGTTTCCAGACCCAGCTGAATTTTGCGGCTGGCCGTAGAATGAGCCAAGGCCTGCGCATCCGTATTGGCAACAATAAAATCAACGCCTTCAAGATTCTGGGCAATCATATTATTAACAGCGTTGCCGCCGCCGCCGCCGACACCGATAACCGAAATTCTGGGTTTCAAATGAGCGATTGTTTTTTCTGGAACTGCTAATTTAATTGACATTTTTTATCCTAACTTAAAAAACTTTTTAAAACAAAAATTCTTCTTGATGTCAGGATATAACAAAATAAATTAAGGTTTGGTTACCAGAGCGATTTTTTTACGGAATGATATTAAAAATTCTGCTTAAACCATGAGAGAATCGAACCGACGAAACCGGAATCGGAACGAACCGGCTTGTTGATGATTTTATTAGGCTTCTTCTCTGTATAATTTAATGCAAACAGAAGCAGGCCGATACAGGTTGAAAAAGCAGGATTATACAAATTATCCGGCAGATTGATAATGTTTTTAGGTTTGCCCAAACGCACTTGCTTATCCAAAACCATGGCCGCGACTTCGCGAATCCCAGAAAGCTGGCTGCCTCCGCCGGTCAAAACAACGCGATGGCTGGAAATATCCGCCAAACCGTGTTCTTTGAATTTTTCATTGACCAATTCAAAAATCTCTTCAATACGCGGCGTAATAATGCTGATTAAATCTGACTTCGGCACCTGTTTTATAGAACAGTCGTCCTCTTCTCCGACCGGATAAACGTTTATCAGTTCCGCCTTATCCTGAGAGGTTAAGAAAGCGCAGCCGTGCAAAGTTTTGAGCCTTTCCGCATGGGCAAACGAAGTTGTTAAGCCGTAGGCGATATCATTGGTAACGTTATTGCCGCCAACAGCCAAAGATGAGAAAAAGACAGGGTGTCCGTGGCGAAAACTGGCTATGCTGGTCGTTCCGCCGCCAATATCTATGACCGTTGCGCCGATTTCTTTTTCGTCATCTACCAGACAAGACAAGCCCGAAGCATAAGAAGAAAAAGCCTTGCCGGCAATTTCCAAATGCGCGTTTTCGATAACGGTCGACAGATTGCGAAACATTATATCCGGCATTAAGCCAAGCAGAATATCGACAGACAGGTTTTCACCGAAAATGTTGCGGGGATCTTTAATTTCTTCGCCCATATCCAAACGATAACTGGTCGGCAGGCAGTGAATCAGCTCATGTCCGTCTACATTAATTTTATTAATGCCGCGTTCAATCACCTTATTGATATCCGCTTCATTTACCGGACGGTTTTTATTTACGGCAATTGAAGCATTTTTAATCGTGCTTTTGATTTTGTCACCGGAAATATTGACGATTATCCGGTCTATGCGTTCATTCGCCATTTGTTCGGCCGCTTCAACCGCATTACAAACAGACAATGTGGCCTGGTTGATATCAACGACAACGCCGTTTTTAATTCCTTTGGAAGCATTGTAGCCATAGCCGACAACATTAATCCTTTTATCCCGACTGATTTTGGCAATAACACAGCAGACTTTGGACGAACCGATGTCCAAAGCGGCGATTGTTGTCAGTCGGTTAAATGAATGTGTCAACTTCTGCTCCCTTTTTTCTTCTTAAACAATGTGTTATGTCCGGCTTTCTTTAACATTGCGAAGGCGGACAGGCTTTTCTTCGGCACTTCTTTTCAGTTTTACCGTCACTTTATCTTTTAACCTTAAATCGAGTATGGTTAATTTACGTTTAAGAATGCCGTTGGTTGCATCTAATTTAAGCATTTTTTTCCAAGCTTCTTTTACATTTTCTTCCGGAAGTTTGATTGTTATACCCTCTTGAATATCATCCAAGACCAAATTCCAACGGCGTCCCGAAATAAAATTGGCAACCTTAACCCGGCTTAAAACCTGTTTGTTATCGCTGATATTATCTAAAAGCGCATTAATATTTTCCGGCGCCCCTTCGCCGACAATCAGCAATATCGGGCGTTTGGGCTCAAAAGCCGCCTGAATGACCTTTCCGTCATAATCAATCGGATAAAATTTTTCATTCAGCTGCCAAATTGACCGCACTTGGCGTTCTTCAATCGCAACCTGAATTATATTCGGGAAGAAAGTCCTTTTTACCAAAACTTTACGCACCCACGGCAGCGTTTCAAGCCGTTCTTTTATCTCCCCGAGATTAATTTTGAGAAAATTATCGCCGCGCTGTATCTGCATAACCTGCAACATTTCATTCTTTGAGGTTTTATCGCGGCCAGTTACGACCACATCATCAAGCGTAAAGCCGATTTTTGACGTATATTCATAAAAATCTTGCGAAACATTGTTTATCTTGTCCGCAACCATATCGGTATTCAGCAGAAGCGTAATAAAAGCCAGCACAAATATAACCGACAAAACAACCAAATTACCCAGCAGCCTGTAACCGAATTCTTTGGGTTCGGTTACAATATTGCTTTTCGGCTCAGGTTTTGCCTCCCTTGTGTTTTGTGCTTCTTCAGTCATTTTTATTTGGAAATGCCCATTCTTTTGACTTCCCATTCCAGCGTAATGGAAGTCTGCTCTTTTACTTTTTGGACAATGGTTTCCCCCAGCTTTTCAATATCCGCGGCCGTTGCCCCGCCGGTATTAACCAAAAAGTTGCAGTGCTTTTCCGAAACTTTGGCGCCGTTAATATTTAAATCGGCACAGCCTGACTTTTTAATCAGTTCCCAAGCACGCAGCCCTTCCGGATTTTTGAAAGTAGACCCTGCGGTTTTTTCGTTATAGGGCTGATTTTTCATACGATAAGCCTTATGCTCCTCTAACTTTGCCGTTATATTTTCCGCAGTGTCAGGATAAGTTTTGAAGGTTATCGACGTAATAATCCAATCTTCAGGGAAAAAGCTGCTGCGGTAAGAAAGCATCAAATCATCAACGCCGATAGTTTTCTTTTGTCCGGCGCCGTCAACAATCGTTGCCGATACAATCACGTCTTTGACCTCGCTGCCGAAACAGCCGGCATTAGTTTTAACCGAACCGCCGACAAGCCCCGGAATGGAACATAAAAATTCCAAACCGCCCAGCCCTTTTTCTATCAAAGTCTTGCGCAAATCTTTGTTGCGGTATCCGGCACCGAGCGTAATCGTATTGTTTCCTAGCGACATTTTCTTAAAGCTTTTGCTGTCGAGTTTTATGACAACGCCGGGAATGCCGCCGTCGCGAACCAAAAGGTTAGAACCGGCGCCGATAATGAATATCGGCAGATTATAGGGCTTGGTTTTCATAAACATAGCCAAGTCGTCTTCATCTTCGGGAATATACATCACTTCTGCCGGACCGCCGACGCCAAACCAAGTATATTTGGACAAAGGAACGTCTTTTTTATATTTTCCCCGCACAATCGGCAAGAGTTTAAGCAAATCATCAGACGGCGAATGCGACCAAAACATGTTTTTTCTCCCTGTTGTGAATCCGGTTTATTTCTTTTTGACAATATTGCGTTCAATGGCATCGGCAAAGCGTTCGGCCGCATTGGCGATGCCTGTTTTTTTGGCGTTTTGCGACATTTTTTCCAATGCGGAAGAATCCTGCAAATATTCTGACAGCAAGACCGATAATTTTTCTGCCGTAAACTCTTTCTGGATAATCAATTTGGCGGCGCGGGCATCGCTCAGCCATGCGGCGTTTCCGGTTTGGTGGTCGTCAGCAGCCGTCGGCAGCGGCACTAACAGCGACGGAACGCCGGCAACGGCAATTTCCGAAACGGAAGAAGCGCCCGAACGCGAAATGACCAAATGCGATCCGGCATATAATTCCGGCATGTTTTCAAAGAAATGGGAGGTTACGACTTCACAAGCGGCATCCTTATACGCACCGTTGACCGTTTCCAAGTCTGCCTGCCGGCTTTGTTGAATAACTTTAATTCTTTTTTGCTGAGATTTATCCAGCAGCTTGATTGCCGCGGGGACCACCTCGCTGAAAACCTTGGCGCCTTGGCTGCCGCCGAGCACCAAAATCTGCATTTTGCCTTTGGCGCCGAGTTTCGGATAAGGCAAACCGGCAACTTCTGCAATAGACGCCCTGACCGGCATGCCGACCAGCACGCTTTTAACCGACGGCGGCGTATATTTGGCATTTTTGAAACTTTGGGCAATCAAATCGGCATATTTGCTTAAAAAACGATTAGTACGGCTCATTACAGAATTTTGTTCATGGATAACCAAATCCGTACCGGTCAAAATTGCCGCCACGCAGCATGGAAAAGAAGCATAACCGCCAAAGCCGACGACGCAAACCGGTTTTTTCCGGAGCAGGATATATAACGCCTGCAAAACGCCTATTCCCAGCTTAAACAGGCTTTTAACCTTAAACCAAGCCGACTTGCCGACCAGACTTCCGGCATAAACCGCATGATTGGGGATTTCTCCCAATTTGCCTTTATAATTGTCTTTGCCGCGCTTATCGGTTACCAATGCCAGCCGATAGCCGCGTTTTAACAGTTCTTCGGCCAAAGCTTCCGCCGGATAAACATGTCCTCCCGTTCCGCCGGCCGTTAAAACTATCAAAGGCTGTTTTGATGCTTTTTTAGTCCGTTTCATCTTTATCCTCCGCATGCACGTTTTTACGGGTTATCGCCAGCAGCATTCCAACGCCTAAAGCCGTCGCCAAAAGCGAGGAGCCGCCGTAAGATATGAATGGCAAAGTCATTCCCTTGGTCGGCATCATATGCAGAGAAGACGCCATATTGATAATCCCCTGCAATCCAAAAGACGCAGCCAAAGCCGAAGCCGACAAAATTATAAACAAGTTGTTGTCTTTGGCTGAGACAATCATTGCCCTTACAACAATCGCGGCATATATTCCGACAATTACCAGACATAAAAACATGCCATATTCTTCAGCCGCAACAGCGAAAATAAAATCGGTGTGCGCGTCGGGAATATTCATCTTAACTACGCCTTCTCCGGGGCCGCGGCCGAAAAAGCCGCCACTCTGAAAAGCCTCAAGCGATTTTTTTATCTGATAGCCCAAATTGCTTTCCGAGGCCAAAAACTGGTCAACGCGGACATGAACGTGCGGAAAAATAAAATAAGCGGCAACAGCACCGACAAGTCCCAGCGCCCCCAAAATTCCGACGAGCCATAACGAAAGTCCGGCCAAGAAAAACTGAAAACACCAAATGGCGGTCACGACAATCGTCATTCCCAAATCCGGCTGCAACAGCAGCAAAACGGCAGTCAGGAAATATAATGACATTGACAACAGATTTCCCGGAAAATCACGATATTTTTTCTGTCCGTCGAATAACCATGCGGCAACGACGGCAAAAGTAGGCTTTACGAATTCAGAAGGCTGCAAAGAAAAACCGAATAATGTAATCCAGCGCGAAGCTCCTTTGGTTTCTTCTCCCCAGAACAAAGTTACGGCCATTAACATCAGCGTCAGGGCATAACCGACGATTGCCGTCCGGCGAATCGTTTTCAGGCTTTGCATGGACAAGAACAACATTATCCCGTAGGCAATCGGCACAAAAAACAGCTGGCGTTTGATAAAATGAAAACTCCCCACGCCGATACGGTTGGCAACAGACGGACTGGCGGAAAAATTAAGGAATATCCCGATGGCTAAAAGCAGGGTTAACAAAGTCAGCAGCGTTTTATCAACCGTCCACCACCAGTTGGCTATGATACTGCGACTATTTCTTGAAAAAGAAACCACTGCATTCCCCTCTTATTTTGCAATCAATGCCAACAAGCCGATAACAGCCAAAATCAGTCCGACAATCCAAAAACGCAAGACAACGGTCGTTTCCGGCCAGCCCAATTGTTCAAAATGATGATGAATCGGCGCCATTTTGAAAAAGCGTTTGCCGGTTTTGCGGTACCAGAAAACCTGAATCATTACAGAAACAGCTTCCATAACAAAAACGCCGCCGACGATTGCCAGCAAAATTTCTTGTTTTACCATAATAGCGACAGTACCAAGCAATGCGCCCAATGCCAAAGAGCCGGTATCACCCATAAAAACTTTTGCAGGCGGGGCATTAAACCACAGAAAGCCCACGCAACCGCCGACAACTGACGAACAAACGATTGCCACTTCCGCAGCTCTTGCTATCGGCGCGATATAAAAATATTGAGCCAAATCGCCGCCGCAAATATAAGCGACAATCATGAAGAAAATAAAAGCAAACACAAGCAAACCGCCGGCAAGGCCGTCCAATCCGTCACTCAAATTAACGGCGTTTGACGCTCCGACAATAACAACCATTGCCAAAGGAACATAAAAATACCATAAGTTTATTGCCAGCGCCTTAAAATAAGGGATTGTCAAAGTATAGCGGTTATTTTCCGGCGTAAAATACGAGGTAACCAACACCGCCGCCAAAGCCGTGGTAAATTGCAGAAACAGCTTCATTTTAGCAGACATGGCATTTGCCGTTTCTTTAGTGACTTTGACATAATCATCCACAAAGCCGACAAAACCGTATACCAGCAAAACCAAAATGCAAATCCAAACCAAAGGATCTGTCAGACATGCGCACAAAAGCATAGAAACGATACTGCTGCCCAGAATTAACAAACCGCCCATTGTCGGCGTTCCTTTTTTAGCCAAATGGGTTTTGGGGCCGTCTTCGCGAATAGGCTGTCCATGCGCCTGATGATGACGTAAAAACTCAATTAAACGCGAACCGAATGCCAAAGAAATTGCCAAAGCGGCAAAAAATGCCATAAACGCCCTGGCATATACAGAATTCAAATAGTCCGGCACAGATAATATATCAAACAAGTATTGAAGCATGATAAATTCCTAACAGATATAACTTTGCCGTTATTTTATTTCGGAATAGCTAAATATTTCTTAAAGAATCAAGCCGGAGCAGAATTTTTTATGTACTATGCCAATTTTAATCCTGATACAGCGAGCTTTGCTTATAATTATCAATCTGGTGGCGGAGAATCACACCTAAAACCGCCGCAACGGGAACGGCAATCATCAAGCCGAGAAAGCCGAGCAAAACTCCGCCGGCCAGCAACGCAAACATTATCCAGACCGGATGCAGGCCGACGCTGTCTCCGACCAGTTTCGGCGTCAGGAAGTTGCCTTCCAAAAACTGGCCGACGGCAAATACGGCAACCACCTGCAAAATCTGTGCTAAATTGTCAAACTGGGCAAAGGCAATTCCCATACTGATAACAAAACCGGTTATACTGCCGACATAAGGGATAAAAGAAATGATACCGGCAATAAATCCGACCAAAACGCCCAAATCAAGGCCGACAATATATAATCCGACGGCATAAAAGGTTCCCAACAGCAAGCAGACGCTTAACTGCCCGCGGATAAAACCGGCCAGAATCCGGTCTATTTCACGTGCCTGTTTTTCGATTGAAGCTTTTGAATTACGCGGAAGCAATCCTCTGACTTTTTTAATGAACGTATCCCAATCGCGCAGCATATAAAAAGCAACAACAGGCGTAATCAGGAGCAGCGAAAGAATGTTAAAAAAGGCAAAACCGTTGGTTAAAACGCTTTTAACAATTGTTCCGAAAACTTTTAAGCCGTTTGACATGTTATTGCGAACATATTGGCGGAGTTTTTCTGCTTCCAAATCAGGAAAGTGCTGCTGCAACTGAACAAACAGCGGTTCAATCTTCTTCAGCAGCGAACTCAGATAATTCGGAACAGAAGAAATAAAACGCCCCAATTGCTCATCAATCACGCCGACCAGCAAAATAAGCAGAGGAAAAACAATCAAAATAACCATTACCATTACCAAAACCGTTGCCCAAGTCCGGTTAAGCCCCCATTTTTCCACCTTGGAGGTCAGCGGATCCAGCAGATAACCGATAATAATTCCGGCAACAAACGGCAGCAATACCGAACGCAGAACGTATACCGACACGCAAAAGAATACGAAAAGAGACAACCAGAAAATCCAGTTATTGCTGATTTTTTTTTGTGCTGAAACCATATGCTGCTCCGTCAATTGCCCTATTTTTCCAAAAGATAAAAATCGCCGTAGTCTTTTAAGTTAAACCCTTTGCTGCGCAATGCGCTCCAAATTTTATCGTCGCTGCCCGCAAATTCCAGTTTGAACTGGACTTTACCTGCTCCCATGGCCTCCACCTGCAACCGGCGGATATAAGCAATGTTCTTGAGCTGGTTTTCTACTCTGACCCATTCGGAAATATTGCGAAAACTGAAAACAACTTCAATTGAATTTATCATTCTGTTTTCAGCAATATCAGCCGCTTTGACTTTATTTTCAATAACGGACGATACTTCACTGATTGCTTGGGCAAACAGGTCGGCACTTTGATTGCGGTCGCCGGGAACAGAAACGGTTTCTTCAGCATTGTTAGATTTAATGGAAAACAATCTGATTTTCACCCCGTCAATCCCGTCATAAACGGCATCAGCCACATAAACGTCATTTGCATTATTATTTAAGGCAATCTCCTGCAATGCGGACAAATCAAAAGCCAAAGCTTTTTCCGCATTTATTTCTGCCATGCTGACATCGTTTAACGGAAGAGATGTGATTTTGACTAAGGAATTGCGTGGTGCCGCAGCCTCCCAAGCTTGGCGCCACGGGTTATTTTCTTCCCACAACAGCGGTTTGTCGGAAGGAAACTCTCTAAAGACGGGAATAACGACAATTTTAGACGCCGTTGCAACAACCGAATTAATTTCTTTTTCATTCATATAAGCATTTAATATTTGTTCGCTGACCGTAACTTTCAAATCGGCAATATACCGGACATTTGAAGATTTTTCAGAAACGACCGAAACTTCCTTGATAAAATTAACAATCTGGTTATCCGACATTCCCAACAACGCAGAAGCCCCCTGAGAAGTCGTCAATTTGCGGACAACTGTTTCAAAGGCTTTGCGGTTAGCCGCCAACATCGCTTTTTCTCTGGCTTTGGAAGCGTTAGCATCCGTCACGTCAACATTAACGTCAACCGTATAGACAGAATCGTCTGCCCTGACATTTCCGACGAAAGCCAAAACAACAAAACTTATTACAAACAGGAACTTCAGGTATTGCACCTTGCAAACTCCTAACCGACAACTTCAATATGGTTAAAGAAGAAAGAGACTTCGCGCTTGGCACTTTCTTCACTGTCAGAACCATGTACCGTATTTTGGGTAATCGACAAAGCAAAAGTTTTGCGGATTGTTCCTTCATCAGCCACTGCAGGGTTGGTCGCCCCCATGATTTTGCGGTAATGGGCAATTGCATCTTTGCCTTCCAAAACCTGAACAACAATCGGAGCCGAAGTCATATATTCGACCAAGCCGCCGAAGAATGCCTTATCCTTATGCTCACCGTAAAATTCTTCGGCTTGAGCCGCCGTCAGGCGAATGCGCTTTTGCGCGACAATCCGCAAGCCGGAATCTTCAATCATTGCATTAACTTTGCCTGTGATGTTGCGCATAACGGCATCAGGCTTTATAATAGACAGGGTTCTTTGCATCTTTACCTCACTAAAATTTTGCATTTTAATCTAAGTTGCTGACATGCTATTACACTTTGCTTAAATAATCAAAAGTTTTTATTACACAATTAATACTTTTTAATAGACTTTTGAGCTCAACAAGAGTAAGAAAGAGTAAAATTCAAAAACTTACGAGGATAAAAATATGTTGGAAAGCAAATTCATCAATGATGTTCTGGCAAAAGCCAAACAGCATTATAAAACCATTGTTTTGCCCGAAGGCGAAGACTTGCGCGTTTTGCAGGCCGCCCACACTATAAATAAAGACAAAATATGCAAAATTATCCTTTTGGGCGATGAAGCGCAAATTAAAGATGATTTTGCCAAAAACGGCTGGGATATCAACGGTATTGAAATCATCAATCCCAACACTTCTCCCAAACTGAAAGAATATGCCAACATGCTTTATGAAATGCGCAAAGCCAAAGGCATGAGCGAAGAAGATGCGTTGAAAACAGCTTTAATCCCCAACTATTTCGGAACCTTAATGATTAAAGCCGGCGATGCCGACGGTATGGTTTCTGGCGCCAACCATTCTACGGCAGACACGGTTCGTCCGGCGTTGCAAATTATCAAATCTGCCAGCAAGGACCGCGCCGTTTCCTCTTTCCTGATTATGGTTTCCAATGAAAAAGCATATGTTTTCTCAGACTGTGCCATTACAATCAGCCCCTCAGCCAAAGAACTGGCAGACATTGCGCTTGAAGCAGCAAAATCGGCAATCAAATTCGGCATTCAGCCGCGCGTAGCCATGTTGTCATTCTCCACTTACGGCTCAGGAAAAGGCGAAGAAGTTGCCAAAGTTGTTGAAGCGACCAGACTTGCCAAGGAAGCTCTGAAATCTGACGAATTTAAAGATTTGGGCATTGAGTTGGACGGCGAATTGCAGGGCGACGCAGCATTAGACGAAGTCGTTGCCAAGAAAAAAGCTCCCGAAAGCCAAGTTGCCGGCAAAGCAAATGTTTTGATTTTCCCTGACCTGAATGCAGGAAACATCGGCTATAAACTTATGCAGCGCCTTGGCGGCTGCGAAGCCTACGGGCCTATGCTTCAGGGGTTGAACGCACCTGTCAACGACTTATCTCGCGGCGCTTTTGCCGAAGACATCGTCGGCGTAATTGCCATTACCGCCTTACAGGCTGTTAAATAATTATTGATTAAGGAAAAAGAAAATATGACTAAAATTCTTGTATTAAACGCTGGTTCATCAACCCTGAAATATCAACTTTTTGATGTTAACGGCGAAAACTATGACGTGATCGCCAAAGGCAATGCCGAACGCATCGGCCGCGATGCTTCTTTCGTCGGCATTAAATATGCAAACGGCGACAAAAAGGAAGTTAAAGTCGATTTGCCCGACCATGACACTGCTTTCAAAGAAGTCATGAAGCTTTTGCTTGACGGCGTTATCAGCAATTTGAACGAAATCCACGCTATCGGCAACCGCATTGTTCAAGGCGGCGATATTTTCAAAAAATCAGCCCTTATCAATGATGAAGTTATCGGGCAGATTGCCGAACTCGGCACTTTGGCTCCGCTCCATAATCCGGCTGCGGTTTTGGTTATTAAAGCCGTCAAAAAAGAACTGCCGAACGTCAAGCAGGTTGCCGTTTTTGATACAGCATTCCACCAGACGATGCCGGTTGAAGCTTATACTTACGCATTGCCGGAAGAACAGCGCGTCAAATATAAAATCCGCCGTTACGGCGCTCACGGCACATCTCATAAATTTGTTGCCGAAGAAGCTGCCAAAATCATCGGCAAAAACTCTAAAATCATTACCTGCCATATCGGCAGCGGCGCTTCTATCACCGCTGTTAAAGACGGCGTTTGTATCGATACATCCATGGGCATGACTCCTCTGGCCGGTATTGTTATGGACACGCGCTGCGGCGACATTGACCCTTATATTCCGCTTTATATCATGAAAACTCAGAACCTGAGCGCAAACGAAGTCAATGAAATGATGAATAAGCAAAGCGGCAAAACCGGTTTGACCGGCTACAGCGACTCTCGTGATTTTGAAGCGGCTTACGACCGCGGCGAGCAGGCCGTTTTGGATGCCATGAAATGCTATATTTACAGCATTGCCAAATATATCGGCGCTTATACGGTGGCTATGGGCGGCGTTGATGCCATTGTCTTCACGGCAGGTGTCGGCGAAAATTCCGCATTGGTTCGCAAATTGGTTTTGGAACGCGTTTCCTGCCTCGGCATTGAACTTGACGAAGAAAAAAATAAAATCCGCGGCGAAATCGTAGAGATTACCAAGCCGTCTTCCAAGGTTAAGGCCTTCATCATTCCGACCAATGAAGAACTGGCTATTGCGCAAGATACCGTCGCCCTAACCAAATAAGCTTTGAAATATCTACAAAAAAGCGGAATCTTGAACAGAGGTTCCGCTTTTTTATTGCTGAGAAACGATATAAAATAGCCCCAATAACAGACAAAAAATACTTGCATAAAAAATCTTTTTTGATATACATACGGTCGCGCATGTATTTTATCAGGATTTAAATTATGGCGAGAAGAACAAAAGAAGAAGCAGAACAAACACGGCTTGAAATACTGAAAGCCTCATTGGATTTATTTTCAGAAAAAGGTTATTCCAAAACAACTTTTGATGAAATTGCCAAGCGTATCAACAAAACCAAAGGCGCCGTATATTGGCATTTTCGCAATAAACCTGATTTGCTGGTCGCAATCATTAAAGACGCTATAACAAAATTGAATGAGCATGTCTGTATGATTATGCCGGAAACAAATAATATTAACGATTTAAAAAAATATTTTCTATATCATGCGCAGCTAATAGAGAGCAGCCCCGAGCTTAGAAAATTTATGTTTTTTGCCCTTTACCAAATGGAATGGTCTGAAAATATCTATAAAAAAGTGAATAAAAGTCTGGAAGATATTTTGGACGGCCCGCAAAAGCGCATAAAAGAAACATTAACAATAATGAAAAAGCGCGGCGAAATAACAAAAGACACGAATATTGATGAAATATCCGAGGTTTTCTTTTGTTTTTGGAAAGGCGCCGTTGACAATGAAATTCTCCGCCCCGGCTCAACAAAATTTATGAACTTTGTCAGCAAAGGGTTTGATATGATTATCGGTAGATTGAAAGAGGAAAGGTAATAAAATGTTAGTTACAAAAATCAATAATAAAACTATTTTCAGAAAAACGCTTATATTGGCACTTTGCGTTGCCGCAGGCTGGTTTTTGAAAAGCCGCCTTACTCCTCAGATGCCCAATATGGCTGCCATGGGCGGCGGAACGCCTTACGTTTTGACCAAACAGGTTTCCCAAACCAATATTGCGCCGAAAAAAAGCTATATCGGACATGTCGAAGCCATTAAAAGCGTTAATCTCAAACCGCAGGTCACGGGCTATGTCGAAAAAGTTTTGTTTCAGGAAGGAAGCCTTGTGAATGAAGGCGATATTCTTTTTATTATTGAACAAAAACGTTATCTTGCCAATGTTGAACTCCGCCAAGCCGAGCTGGACAGCGCCAAAGCGAATCTGGTTCGCGCAGAAAGAGATTACAAGCGCCAAAAATCTCTAAGCAAAGAAAACTATGCTTCCAAAGCCACATTGGATACTTCCGAAAGCGCTTATTTGCAGGCAAAGGCTGCCGTTGCCCAAGCTCAAGCGAATCTTGAATTGGCAAAAATTGATTTGGACTACACCGAAATCAAAGCGCCGATAACAGGTTATATCGGCAAGGCTCAAGTTACCGAAGGCAACTACGTCAACTCCACAACTCAGGATTTGGCGCGCATTGTTCAGACGAATCCTATCCGCGTGGCTTTTCAGGTAACGGATAAAGACATGCTTGAAGCCAAAGCTAATAACCTTAAAGACAAACAGGTTCAGACCGAACTGGTTTTGCCCAACGGCCAGGTTTTGGTTAATCATTTGAAATCACGTTTCAACGATAACGAAATCAATACGGAAACGGCAACCATTACAATTTACGCAGAATACGGCAATGACGAAGGCTTGCTCATCCCCGGAAACTATGTCGACATCCGCGTCGGCAACAAAGAAGCGGAAATGGCCGTATTGGTTCCACAGGCTGCCTTGGCTCAAGACGAACACGGCAACTATGCCGTTACGGTCAACGATGAAAATATTGCCGAGCAAAAACGCGTTGTTTTAGGCGATGTTATCGGAGATTCTCAAATTGTTCTCGAAGGTTTGAATGCAGATGACCGCGTCATTATCCAAGGCTTGCAAAAAGTCCGCAACGGTCAGGCCGTTAAAGCTCAGTTAGTTACGGATACACAGGAGGCAAAATAGCTCATGTTCTCAAGAATTTTTATTGAAAGGCCGCGCTTTGCCATGGTTATTTCAATCGTGCTGACTCTGGCCGGCGCGATTGCTGTTTTTTCTTTGCCGATTTCCCTTTATCCGGAAATTACACCACCGGAAGTGGTTATCTCAGCCAAATATCCCGGTGCAAGCGCCGAAGTTATTTCCAAAACCGTCGGTATTCCGATGGAAGAAGAAGTCAACGGCGTGGAAGACATGCTTTATATGAGTTCGTCATCAGAAGACTCTTCTTACTCTTTAACCGTTACTTTCAAGGTCGGCGTTGATTCCGATATGGCACAGGTTAAAGTACAAAACCGTATTCAGCAGGCGACATCAAAGCTGCCGACAGATGTTACCCGTCAGGGAATCACCGTCAAACGCCGTTCTTCTGATATGCTCGGCTTTATTACGATTTTGTCTCCCAACCGCACATTTGACAGTTTGCAACTGGCCAACTATGTTGAAAATAACATCAAAAACAGCCTGAGCCGTGTTAACGGTGTGGGCGAAGTTAATGTATATGCCTCCAAACTCTCTATGCGCGTTTGGCTGAATGCAGATAAAATCGCCGCATTAAATCTGCCGCTCGCGTCCATAAAGGCTGCGATTGAAAGCCAAAACTACCAACCGTCATTAGGACAAGTCGGCGGCATGCCCGGCGACGGCAACCAACAAATGGTTTATACCCTGCAAACGCAAGGACGCTTAAACGAAGTCAAAGATTTTGAAAATATTGTTGTCCGTACGGCCGAACAAGGCGGTTTGGTTTATTTGAAAGACGTAGCCCGCATTGGAATCGGCGAAGAAAGGTACCATGCCAGCGGCCAATACAACGGCGCCCCGTCCGTCACAATCGCGATGAACCTGTTGTCCGGCGCAAATGCTTTGGACACAATGGCTGCCGTAAAAAAAGAACTGCAAAGGCTTTCAACATTCTTCCCAGAAGATTTGACCTATATTATCGGTTATGACGCTACCGAATATATTAACGCTTCAATCGAAGAGGTTGTTTTCACCCTTATTCTGACTTTCATTCTGGTTATCGGCGTCTGCTATCTCTTTTTACAGGATTGGCGCGCGACTTTGGTACCGTCACTTACAATTCCGGTATCATTATTCGCCACTTTTGCCGTTATGCTGGCTTTGGGATACAGCATTAACATGCTGACCCTGTTCGGCTTAGTGCTGGCAATCGGCTTGGTCGTGGACGATGCTATCGTGGTGGTTGAACGCGTACTTTCCATTATGGAAGATGAAGGTTTATCTCCCAAAGAAGCGACTATTAAAGCTATGGAACAAGTTTCCGGCGCCGTTATCGCAACGACTCTCGTTTTGCTGGCCATTTTCGTTCCGGTCGGTTTCATGGGCGGCATTACCGGAAGAATTTATCAGCAGTTTGCCATTGCAATTTCAACTGCCGTCTTTTTCTCTTCCGTCAATGCCCTGACATTGTCTCCGGCTCTGTGCGCAACACTTTTGCGCCCGCTGAAACCTTATCAAAGCGGCCCGCTGTTTTGGTTTAACCAAAGTGTCAACAAGATCAGAGACAAATACACCGGCGTTGTTGCTTTAATCGGCCGTAAAGTGGGTGTGATTGCCATTTTGCTCGGACTGCTGCTTCTCGGCAATTACGGATTTTTGAAAATAAGCCAGACTTCATTTATTCCAAATGAAGACCAAGGCGTTATCATGATGAACATTCAACTTCCGGAAGGCGCTTCCCGCGAGAGAACGCAAAAATTCGTTAATAAGATTTTTCCGCTGATTAAAGAAGAAAAAGGCGTAAAAGATATTATGAATGTTGTCGGCGTTTCCATGATTGGCGGTTCCGGCGAAAATATGGCGATGGGCGTTATTATTCTTGAGCCTTGGAACAAACGTCCCGGAAAAGAGCTTCATTCAACAAATATCCTTAACCGTATCAGAGCCAAGCTTATCGGCATGCCCGAAGCGGAGATTCAGCTTTTTGAACTTCCGGCTATTCCGGGGCTGGGCATGAGCGGCGGTATGGATTATCGCTTGCAGTCATTAGATACTGACGATCCGCAAAAGATTGATGCAGCCTTGCAGGGAATGCTGGCAAAAATCAATCAGGCGCCGGAAGTTATGTATGCTTATTCGACTTATACAGCCAAAACGCCGAACATTTATGTTGATATCGACCGAGAAAAAGCCGAAGCAATGAAAGTTCCGGTCGGAAGCATTTTTACGGTGTTGCAAAACTACTTGGGTTCCAGCTATGTCAACGATGTTAACTTCGGCACTCAGGTTAACAAAGTGGTTATCCAGTCTGACTGGAATTTCCGCAAAGATATTGACAGCATCCGCAAACTTTATGTTCAAAGTTCTACGGGGAAAATGGTTCCGCTCGGTTCGCTTATAACTTTAACAAAGATTTTGTCTCCGCGCATCGTGACCCGCTACAACCAATATCCGAGCGCTTCAATCACTGCGGTTCAAAATTCTACAGTCAGTACCGGACAAGCCATGGAAGCTTTGGAAAAGATTTCAAAAACGCTTCCTGCCGGTTACGGTTTTGACTGGTCAGGCATGAGTTATCAGGAAAAGAGCAACCAAGGCCAAATCGGTTATCTTATTGCCTTGGCGATTACATTCGGTTATCTGTTTTTGGTGGCCCAATATGAAAGCTGGTCAACGCCGCTTCCGGTTTTGACTTCGGTTACCGTCGCCATGCTCGGCGCTCTTGCCGGTTTATTTATCACCGGACTTTCGTTGAGCATTTACGCCCAGCTGGGTTTAATCCTATTGGTCGGTCTGGCCAGTAAAAATGCCATTTTGATTGTGGAATTCTCTAAAGAAGAAAGAGAAAAAGGTTCCGGTATTGTCAAGGCGGCAATGGTTGGCACCAAAGAGCGTTTCCGCGCTGTCCTTATGACCGCATTTACGTTCATTTTGGGCGTGTTGCCAATGATTGTGGCAACCGGTGCAGGCGCATCCAGCCGTATTGCCATCGGTGTTCCGGTATTTTACGGAATGCTGCTCGGCACGGCAGCAGGACTGATTGTGATTCCGTTATTATATGTCTTGTTCCAAACATTAAGAGAGAAGACAAATGAATGGCGGACAGGGAAACCTGAACACGAACAATTTTCTGCCAAGAAATAACTCCCGCCCCTCAAAAGAGGGGCTTTTTTTTATGCCTGACCTTTTGCAGATGCCTGACCTCAGAATACTCCGTGTTCAGGGCATGACAATTTATTGGTTTCGTCGCCCCTCTCAGAATGGCACCTTTTGCCACCGGACGTCCATTTCCCCTGTTTTTTCCTTTAAATCCAAATGATTACAAAAATATGATAAATTAGATCTTTTGCATTTTTCGGTTGCAAAAAAAAAAAAACGTTTATCATTGATATTAG
>Ga0209064_1000531_pt1 | contig 83827 bp, 75 predicted proteins | sample Inofromicrocosms_FD_187498 | JGI IMG/M metagenome (GOLD analysis project Ga0209064, IMG submission 187498) | Mouse cecum microbial communities from Vienna, Austria - Inoculum for glucosamine and mucus D2O microcosms (SPAdes) (version 2) | ecosystem: Host-associated > Mammals > Digestive system >...
GGAGGTGCCCCAGTGCGCACACTGGGGCGGAGGATTGCGTTTTGCGAAGCAAAACATACGAAGTAAACAAAGATTAGGATTATTTCATACATTTTGCCTTCGGCAAAATACAATCCTCAGTCAGCCTGCGGCTGACAGCTCCTTTCAAAAGGAGCCTTTTCCCTGCGGGGGACGGAGGATGTGTGCTGCCGGGAACGTGTGTAGGGCAAGGGCTCTGCCCTTGCCTTACCTCGTTTTCGTCTTTGCCCGCCCCGAAAAATATGCGGTAGCTGCACGCAGACGTACAACTTTTGCCCTCCTTCTCCGTATCAATAGGAGGTGACAGCCATGAAAAAAAGAACAGGACGCAGAAAGCGTCCTGCTCGGGATGTGAAAAAAGGGATCAGTCCACCTTGGGGCCGGCGGCCACCAGGGCCTTGCCGGCGTCGTTGCCGGTGTATTTGACAAAGTTCTTCACGAAGCGGCTGGCCAGGTCCTTGGCCTTGGTGTCCCACTCAGCGGCGTCGCCGTAGGTGTCCCGGGGATCCAGGATGGCGGGGTCAACGCCGGGCAGGGAGGTGGGCACCTCGAAGCCGAAGTAGGGGATGGTCTTGGTCTCGGCCTTGAGGATGGAGCCGTCCAGGATGGCGTCGATGATGCCGCGGGTGTCCTTGATGGAAATGCGCTTGCCGGTGCCGTTCCAGCCGGTGTTCACCAGGTAGGCCTTGGCGCCGGACTGCTCCATGCGCTTGACCAGCTCCTCACCGTACTTGGTGGGGTGCAGCTCCAGGAAGGCCTGGCCGAAGCAGGCGGAGAAGGTGGGGGTGGGCTCGGTGATGCCCCGCTCAGTGCCTGCCAGCTTGGAGGTGAAGCCGGACAGGAAGTAATACTGGGTCTGCTCCGGAGTCAGGATGGACACCGGGGGCAGCACGCCGAAGGCGTCGGCGGACAGGAAGATCACGTTCTTGGCGGCGGGACCGCGGGAGATGGGCTTGACGATCTTCTCGATGTGGTCGATGGGGTAGCTGACGCGGGTGTTCTCGGTGACGGACTTGTCAGCGAAGTCGATCTTGCCCTCGGCGTCCACGGTGACATTCTCCAGCAGGGCGTTGCGCTTGATGGCGTTGTAGATGTCGGGCTCGGCGTCCTTGTCCAGGTTGATGACCTTGGCGTAGCAGCCGCCCTCGAAGTTAAACACACCCTCGTCGTCCCAGCCGTGCTCGTCGTCGCCAATGAGCAGGCGCTTGGGATCGGTGGACAGGGTGGTCTTGCCGGTGCCGGACAGGCCGAAGAAGATGGCGGTGTTCTCGCCGTTCATGTCGGTGTTGGCGGAGCAGTGCATGGAGGCGATGCCCTTCAGGGGCAGGTAGTAGTTCATCATGGAGAACATGCCCTTCTTCATCTCGCCGCCGTACCAGGTGTTGATGATGACCTGCTCACGGCTGGTGATGTTGAAGATGGCGGCGGTCTCGGAGTTCAGGCCCAGCTCCTTGTAGTTGGTCAGCTTGGCCTTGGAGGCGTTGTAGGAGATAAAATCGGGCTTGAAATTCTTCAGCTCCTCCTCGGTGGGGGCGATGAACATGTTCTTCACGAAGTGGGCCTGCCAGGCCACCTCCATAATGAAGCGGATGGCCATGCGGGTGTCCTTGTTGGTGCCGCAGAACACGTCCATCACATACAGCTTCTTGTTGGACAGCTCCTGGATTGCCAGCTTCTTGCAGGCGTCCCAGGCCTCCTGGGAGGCGGGCTTGTTGTCGTTCTTGAACTCGTCGGAGGTCCACCACACGGTGTCCTTGGAGTTCTCGTCCATTACGATGAACTTGTCCTTGGGGGAGCGGCCGGTATAGATGCCGGTCATCACGTTGACAGCGCCCAGCTCGGTCATCTGGCCCTTTTCAAAGCCCTCCAGCGCGGGGTCCATCTCCGCCTCAAAGAGCTGCTCATAGGTGGGATTGTAGACGATTTCCTTAATCCCAGTAATGCCGTACTTTTCCAGACCGTAGGTTTCCATAGATAAGTTCCTCCTTATTAAAATGGTGAAAATGGTCATCCATTCCGATCGTGCCTTATTTTACCCCATTTTTCAGGGCTTTGCAAGAGACAAGTGCGGGAAAAACATTAAATGGTTAAAAGGGTCAAACCAGGCCCCGCAAGCAACGGGACAGTTGGGCAAATTGGGGAATGGACAGCCGCTCTCCCCGGACGTCGGCGGGCAGACCGCAGGCCGCAATGGCCTGGGACAGCGTCTCTTTGGTGTACTGCCCACCCAGATTGGCGGACAGGCTGTTGAGCAGGGTCTTGCGCCGCAGGGCGAAGGCGGCTTTCACCACCCGGAAAAAGTGGTCCGGGTCGTCCACCTCTGCCGGGGCGGGCCGGGGGACCATCCGCACCACCGCCGACGTTACCTTGGGGGCGGGGATAAAGCAGTCGGGAGGTACTTCAAAGAGCAATTCCGGGGCGGTATAATACTGGCAGTAGACGGAAAAAGCCCCGTAGTCCTTGCTCCCCGGCTGGGCGCAGATGCGCTGGGCTACCTCCTTCTGGATCATCACCGTGATGGCAAAGAAGCATTGGGCCTCGATGAGGGCGGTGATGGCCGGGGTGGTGATGTTGTAGGGCAGGTTGGCGCAGGCGGCAAAGCCGGAAAGCCAGGGCATTTCCAGTGTCGTCTGGCGGATATCCAGCTTCAGGATATCGCCCGAGACGATCTCTACATTGTCCCGGCCGGCCAGCGTCTCCTCCAGGATGGGCAGCAGGGAGCGGTCCAGCTCCACGCTGACCACCTTGCCCGCCCGGCCGGCCAGCTCCCGGGTGAGACAGCCGATACCGGGGCCGATCTCCAGCACGCCTGCATCCGGGTGGGCCCCGGAGGCTTTGGCGATCTCCCGGGGGACCCAGTCGGCGATGAGGAAATTCTGCCCCATGGACTTGGAGAAGCGAAAGCCGTGCCGGGCCAGCAGGGATTTGATTTCATTGATATTACACAGGTCCATATACTGCTCCTTTCGGCATCGACGCATCAAAAGGCCCCCTTGCGAAAGGGGGCTGGCATTCGCGAAGCGAATGACTGGGGGATTCCGTCCGATTGAATCGTACCAGTTGACGGAATCCCCCCGCCACTTCGTGGCCCTCCCTCCCTTTGGCAAGGGGGGCTTATTTCGCTTACAGAATATGCACCGACTCCGGGTCGAACACCAGGGAGCACTTCTCCCCCACCTGGTAGATGCGCTTGTTCTTGGGGTTGTAGTCGGTGAGCTTTACCAGGGAGTTCCCCACCTTCACATGGTAGTTCTGGTAGGAGCCCATGAAGCAGGACAGAACCACCTCGCAGGGCAGGCCGCCCTCGTCCTTCAGCAGGGCGGATTCGGGCCGCAGCACCACAGTGTACTCCGCCCCCGGGGTCATTCCCGCCTTGGCGGGGACCCGGGTGGGGTGGCCCTCCACGTTGAGGATAGCGTGGCTGCCGTCCATCTTCTCCAGGGTGCCCTTGAGGAAGTTGGCCTCACCGATGAAGTCGGCCACAAACTCGCTGTTGGGGTGGTAGTAGATGTCCTGGGGGGAGCCCATCTGGGCCACCACGCCCTTGTTCATGATAATAATGTTGTCGGACAGGGCCATAGCCTCGCTCTGATCGTGGGTGACGTAGATGGCTGTGATGCCCACCTCCTGTTGGATACGGCGGATCTCCGTCCGCATGGACACCCGGAGCTTGGCGTCCAGGTTGGACAGAGGCTCGTCGAAGAGGAGCACGCTGGGCTCGATCACCAGCGCCCGGGCCAGGGCCACACGCTGCTGTTGGCCGCCGGACAGCTGGTTGGTCATGCGGCCCTCCATGCCGGTGAGCTCCACCAGGTCCAGAATCTTCATGACCCGCTTTTGAATCTCCTCCTTGGGCACCTTGCGCAGCTTCAGGCCGTAGGCCACATTGTCAAATACGTTGTAGTGAGGCAGCAGGGCGTAGCTCTGAAAGACCATGGCGGTGTCCCGCTTGTTGGGGGTGAGGGCGTTGATGGCCTCCTCCCCCAGGTAGATCTCCCCCTCGTCGGGGCTCTCGTAGCCGGCGATCATCCGCAGGGTGGTGGTCTTTCCGCAGCCCGAGGGACCCAGCAGGGTGACAAAGGAACCCGGCTCGATGGTCAGGGAGGTGTCCTTCACCGCGTAAAAATCCTTGCCGGTTTTAGGGTCCTGGTAGATTTTTGAGATGTGGTCCAGACGAACCCCTTTTTTCTCTTTGGACATGGCTTAGCCCTCCTTGATGACTTGGATGTTGATTCGCTTGGTTTTTGCCTTTTTCACCTTTTCTGGCTTCAGCTTCCGGCTGGTGCCGAAGTATTTGATAAACAGGTTCATCAACAGCACCGAGCCGTAGGTAATCAGAATCAGAATGGTGGCGAAGGCGCAGGCGATGGAGTAGGCGCCCTTCTCGGCAAACTCGTTGATCTGTACGGTGATGAGGTAGACGCTGGGGGTGACCAGCAGAATGATGGCGGAGATAGCGGTGATGGACCGGACAAAGGCGGTGACCAGTCCGGAGAGGAAGGAGTCCTTGATCAGAGGAAGAGTGACCGTCATAAACACCTTAAAGCTGTCCGCCCCCATGTCGTAGGCTGACTCCTCGATGGACTTGTCGATCTGCCGCAGGGCGGAGATGCCGCTCCTCGTTCCGGTGGGCAGGGAGCGCACGATAAAGACGATGATCAGAATGGCCGCGCTGCCGTAGACACCGCCCAGCAGGCCGTTGGGGAACAAGCCGTGAAGGGCGCCCGCCTCCTGGATCACCTTGCCGTTTTCCACAACCGCGTCGGCGAAAATTGACCAGTTGGCACTGTGGAACAGGCCGCCCGAGTAGCCCCGGATGTACCCCACGCCCAGCACCGTGCCGGGCACGGCCATGGCCAGCATGGACACCGCCTCGATAAAGCCCTTGGCCTTGAACTTCCGCTTGACCACCAGGTAGGAGATAATCATGGAAAGCAGGGCGGTGATGGGGGCGGCGATAAGGGACAGCACGAAGGAGTCCCGGAAGGCCTGAAGGCCGTGGTACCGGGTGAACACCTGCCCGAACCACTTGAAGGTGAGGGGGGTGAACTTGTAGCCCCAGGTGGGGAACAGAGCCCCGATGGGCACGCAGGCGTACATCATAATGACAAAGATAGTCGCCAGTGAGCACAGGATGGTCAGCGGGACGGTGACGCTCCTGTCCGCAATGAGCATCCGGCCCCGAGACGCCTTGCCCGTCAGGGTGGCGGCCGTCTTGGCCTCCAGATAGTATTTCTGAACGATGAACATGCCCAGAGTGATGCACAGCAGCACCACAGCCATGGCCGCCGCGCCCTCCTTGTCATAGGCGCCGGTAATTTGCAGATAGATGGTGGTGGCCAGGGTGTCGTAGGAGCCGCCGATAATCATGGGGTTGGCAAAGTCGGCGATGGACTCGATGAAGGTGACCAGAAAGGCGTTGCCCAGGCCGGGCAGGAGCAGCGGGAAGGTGACTGTGGCAAAGACCTTCCACCGGCTGGCCCCCATGTCCCGGGCGGCCTCCTCCAGGGAGGGGTCTATGTTTTTCAGCAGGCCCTTGAGCATCATGTAACACACCGGGAAGAAGGTAAGGGTCTGGACAATCACGATGCCCCAGAAGCCATAGACGCTGTTGTCATAGATTTTAAGCCACTGGCGGGTAATAATGCCGGCCTTGCCGAAGAGCATAATCATGGACAGAGAAAGGACGAAGGGAGGCGAAACCACCGGTAGCATGGACACCACCTTGAACAAACCACCCACGATTTTCCACAGCTTTACATAGACTTCCACATAGGCGAAGAGCAGGCCCACAATGGTGGACAGGATGCCCACCAGAAAGCCCACCTTTAAGGTGTTGCCGATGGACCGGATGAAGGTGGGCATGGCCAGAATCCGCTGGAAGGTGGCCAGGGTGAAGCCCTCTCCGCCGTAGAAGCTGTCTACCAGCAGTATGGCCAGGGGGTAGAGGATAAACAGGGTCAAAAAGGTAATTAAAACGACGATGGTACCCACCATAACGGGGTCAGCCATCAGCTTTTTCCGGTCCAGGGCTGCGCTCTGGCTTTTTGCCATATGGGTTCCCTCCTTTGGGTTTGTGTAGGGCGTGACGACCCGGCACGCCGCCGCGATCATTGCCGGCACAGGCCGGCTAGGAATATCCGGCGCGCCGGGTCGTCGCGCCCTACAGACGAGTCAGAGAAATAAAACGGGGGGACGGCGGTGTGCGCCGTCCCCCGCCGGTTGCGGTGTATTACTCCGTCTGGAAACGGCCGGTGTCACCGGTGTTGGCGCCGGAGCTGGCCAGAGCGTTCATGACTTCCTCGACATAGGTGCCGATGTTCTTGGTGGCGTCTTCAAAGTCATAGTCCATCACGTTGTTGGGGTCCAGGCCGAAGTCGTAGGCAGCTTGGGGCTGCTCGGCGTTGTCCAGGACCAGGAACTGGTAGGAACCAACCTCGTCGGCCTGGTTCACGCAGTCGGGGGACAGGGCGTACTCAATCCACAGCTTGGCGGCGTTGGAGTGCTTGGCCCCCTTGAAGATGGCGGTGGCGCCGATCTCGCAGGAGGTGCCGCTGGAGGGGATGATGAGTTCGATGTTGCCGTAGCCGTTGTCCAGAATCTGGGTGATGCCGTCATGCAGGAAGCCGATGCCGATGATGCACTCGCCGGTGCCCACGTTCTTGGAGGGGCCGGAACCGGACTTGGTATAGACCTCGATGTTCTTGTCCAGGTCTACCAGGTACTGGATGCCCTCGTCGTGGCCGTACTTCTGGATCATGGTGTTGATGACCAGCTTGGCGGTGCCGGCGGTGTTGTAGTTGGACAGCCAGATCAGGCCCTGATACTTGGAGTCCAGCAGGTCGGGCCAGTCCTTGGGGGCCTCCAAGCCCATCCGGTCCAGCTCGTCCTTGTTGACCATAAAGCCCAGGATGCCGGTGTAGATGCCGTGCCACATGTTGTCAGCGTGCTTGTACACGTCCTTGGTGATGTGGGAGGCGTTGATGGCCGCGTAGGGCTCCAGCAGGCCCTCGGCCGCTACCACATTGTAGGGGTCGGTGGTGCCGCCGAACCAGACGTCGGCGGAGGGGTTGCCATTCTCCTCCTCAATCTTGGCCTGGACCTCGCCGGTGGACAGGCGCTGATAGGTGGTCTTGATGCCGTAGAGCTCCTCGAACTTCTGGCAGGCGGCGGCCAGGTAGTCCTCCTCGCAGGAGCCGTAGACCACCAGCTCGCCCTCGGCCTTGGCGGCCTCGATCAGCTCGGCCATGGAATCATCAGCGGGGGTGCTGACGTCGCCCTGAGAGCTGCCGGACTGGCTGCCGGGGGTGGACTGCTGTCCGCCCTGGGACTTGTCGCCGCCACCGCCGCAGGCAGCCAGAGACAGGACCATGGCGGAAGCCAGCAGCATGGATAAAAGTTTCTTCACGTTTCATTCCTCCATTTCTGATTTCGTCCTCTCAGCAGGGGTGTTTGCCTCCGCCCGGGACCTGTCTATTGTAAAACTTTAGGGCGAAAAAGTCAATATGCCCAAAACAACTTTTTTACAATTCTAAAAAACTGGCTATTCTGTGGAGCGGGACCGAAAACGGACCAAACCGGAGCCAAAAGGGACAAAAAAGGGACGTGTGGAAAACACGTCCCTCTGAACAGACTCGACTTATGGGAATTTTCAGGTCCTCCGGCAGCCGCCGGCCGGTCAGGCCGGGGTGGTCTCCCCCGCGCTCAGGGGCTCCGCCCCCTGGACGGGCGCCGGTGTGTCGGTCTCCTGCTGTGCCAGCGCGTAGGGGATTTTCGGCATGTAGATCCGTCTCACCGAGGGGTCGGTCTGGGCCCCGCCGCCCTGGGACGCCGTGGTCCCGGAGGTGGTTCCGCCGCCCGCAGGGAGCCGGTCCTCGTCCTCGATCCGCCAGGTAACCTGGCCGTTCTCCACCTTCAGCCGGGGGCCGTAGGCGCTGGCGTAGGCCGTTCCGCGGGAGGCCCGCTCCTCGGCGGCGGCCTTCTGCTCGGCCTCATACTGACGCCGGGCGCGGTTGACCTGGACGGTGGAGAAGCCGAAATAGCCCCACAGGGCCAGCTCGCCGATTCCCACCACTACCAGAAGGAGGGTCAGAATGGTGAGAAGGGGGTTTCGCTCCTTGGGGACCTTGGGCAGCTCCCGCTGCTTCTGCTCGGGCTCGGCCGGCTGCTCCTCTTTTTTCTTTTTTGCCATTTTCCCACCCGCTCTCTATTTGTGCAATCTGTTAAGAAAAGACGCCGGAACAAGCACAAGGCTTGCTCCGACGTGGCGCAGAAGGGGGGATTCGAACCCCCGCACGGTTTTACCCGCCTACTCCCTTAGCAGGGGAGCCCCTTATAGCCACTTGGGTACTTCTGCATGGCTGCAAGTAAAAACTGCCTATTCAGTTTTGCGCGGGATAACGCCCCAGGATTGAAAGAGGTCAGAGCAAGCGGCACAGGGCTTGCTCCGACGCCGTGGCGGAGAGAGTGGGATTCGAACCCACGGCTCTTGCGAGTCACTGGTTTTCAAGACCAGCTCCTTAAACCACTCGGACATCTCTCCGAGCCGTTCTCCACTCAGAGACGCTTGTTATCTTACCATCCGCCGCTGTGTTTGTCAAGGGTTTTTGGAAAAATATCACGACCGCCTCATAAATTCAAAATCCTCTGGAAATACCGGCTGAGTACATTCTGTGGGGCAGGGATTCTACCCCTGCCTGCCCCCGTGGGGATAAAGCGGAATCGGGATAAGGCGTCCTCTCACCGCAGCACCCACTGGAGCAGAAGCAGCAGGCCGAAGCCGGGAATGCCCAGCAGGCCCAGCACCAGGGCGTTGACCAGGTTGACCCCCAGGCTGACCCCGATAAGGTGCCCCACCTGGGAGAACAGGGCCAGGACGGCCAGCCCCACCGAGGAGCGCAGGGCCAGGCGGAGCAGCCGGGCCGCCGGCCTGCGCAGGACAAGCAGGGCGGCGCACAGCAGCAGTCCCGCCAGACACCAGGCCATGTATCCGGGCAGGGGGGTCATGTGGCCCCCTCCAGTTCCTTTACCCGGCGCAGCAGGTAGTTGTACCGGGCCTGGAGGGAATTGATCTCGAAGACGTAGGACTCAATGAGGTCGCTGTCGCTGGCGCTGTTGAAGCCGCCGTAGGCCTGATTGATCAGGGTGCGGGTACGGCTGAGGGAGCGCAGCAGCTCCTGGCGCTCCTCCTCGTGGGCGGGGTCCCTCCGGCGGAGGGCGGATTTTCGGACAGACTGGGGCATGGTGCAGCCTCCTTTCTCAGTTTTGCAGCTGGTATATTCTATCAATTAGTCTGGACAAATATTCCAGCCCCTAAACCGGAAAAATCGCCCGGCAGCTGCGCTGCCGGGCGATGGAGGGCTTACCAGAGGGAGTTGCGGTTTCCCAGGTTGATGTCGTAGGCGTACAGCGCCGCGGCCAGCTCCCCGCGGGAGACGGTGTCCGCCGGGCGCAGGGCGTTGTCCTCGGCGGTGAGCAGGCGGTTGGACACGGCCCAGCGCATGCTGTCGTTGGCCCAGGGGGAGATTGCCTGGTGGTCGTTGTACTGAGACAGGTCGGCGGTGGCGCGCAGGCTGGAGCCGGCGTACCGGGCGTAGCGGTAGAGGATGGAGGCCAGCTGTTCCCGGGTGAGGGGGGTGTCCGGGGCGAAGGTCCCGTCCTCATAGCCGGCGATCAGCCCCTCCTGCTGGCACCAGGACACCGCCGGATAGTACCAGTCGCCGGGGGCCGCGTCGGAGAAGCGGGAGCCGTCCGACTCCAGGCAGCCGCCCACCGTCCACAGCACCTGGGCCAGCTGGCCCCGGCTCAGGGGATCGTCGGGGCGGAAGCGGCCGTCCTCCATGCCGGAGAAGTAGCCCTGGGCCAGGCCGTACTCCACCGCGTTATAGTACCACTGGCCGGGGGAGAGGTCGAAGGGGACCAGTACTTTGCCGTAGAGCTCCAGGTAGTAGGTCTGCCGCTGGTAGTCCTGTTCCGGCTCGGCGGGGGCGCGGCGCAGCGTGACCCGGCACAGGGGGAAGCTCTGGGGGGCGGCCTCCTCCAGACCCAGGGCCTGAGCGCCCCGGAGAAGGGACTGCTGGTAGCGGCTGGACAGGGATTCAGCGGACACGATATAGGTCTCGCCGCTGGTCAGGGGGAGGCAGGGGCCGTCGGTGACGGCGGACAGGATGCTTTTCTGGTTCAGCGTGTCCCGCATGGGGCTGCTATCGCTGTCCATCAGCTCGTAGGCGCCGTCGCCGTTCAGGTCGGCCAGGTAGTCCACCACTACCTCCACACCCTCAGACCTGGGCTGGATGTAAAAGCTGGCGTCCCCGGTGACCCGGTTGAGATTGCAGGTGTACTCGGTGGTCCCGGCGGGGCGAAGGGGGGACTCCCCCTCCTGGCTGTAGCGGACCACAGTGATGGTGCGCTCGGGGACGTCGTGGCTGGAGGCGTCGATGCGGAAGTCAGCGAAGGACTCCTCCGGATTGGCCAGTCCGGGGGTAATCAGGACGGAGGCGGTGAGCAAAGCGGCCAGCGCGGCAGCCGTCCAGTGTCGGATCAGTTTCATGGGGGGCTCCTTTCTGGGGCGCGTGGGTCATAAGGTAAGCCCATTATACTTAATTTTTCCTGTCTTGACAAGAGGTGTAACACAACAGTAAGAATTTGGCACGGTCTGCAGGGGTACACAGAGTGCGACTGCGAGCGGACAATGTCCGCCCCTGTAGAAAAAGCTGAGAATGGGATACACGGGGAATTCCGTATTTTATTCAGGCCGGGGCGCAGACGGGGAGGCCGCTCCCCTCCCAGAGGTAGCCCAGCTCCTGGAGCTCCTGGTCGGTGTGGAAGCGGCGGTCCTCCTCGGGCACGGACGGGTCCAGGTGCCGCCAGCCCTCACCGGTCTGGACCACGGTCCAGAAATGGTCCACCCCCTCCAGGGTGCCCTGGGCCACGTGACAGGGCAGATTCAGCTCCTGGCACAGGGCGGCGAAGGCCAGGGACAGCCCCTCGCTGTTGGCCGCCCCGGCGCTGAAGAAGTCGTAGGGGGTGGCGCCCCCCTCCGGGTCGTAGCTCCCCTCCTCCAGCAGCACCTGGAGGGCGTCTGTGACCTGGGGCGTCCGGCCGCCAGCCGTCAGGTCCCGGGTGAGCAGCTCCAGCTCCCAGGCCAGGTCGTCCCGGCGCTCCTCCAGCTCGGTGCGCTCCAGGGGGTAGTCCAGAAGTATCTCTACAATCCGCTGCCGCCCGCTGGCGGGGTAGATGGACAGCTCTACCGCCGGCATCCCCAGGGCGCAGGCGGGCACGTCGTAGTAGGCTTGCCGGACCAGGTCCCGGATGAAGGCCTCGTCCTCCTCAAAGTAGCTGATGCGCAGCACCCGCTCGGCGGCGAAGGAGGTGAGGGCGGATTTCAGCTCGCCCCGGATGGCGGTGACGCCGGTAGCCTGGACGATGGAGGCCACCTGCTCCCGGGTGCGGCGGTAGGTGATGGCGATGTGGGCCTCGGAGTAGGCCACCACCGGGTCCACAGTGTATTTGATGAACTCCACGCAGTAGGCCCCCAGGGGGTCCTCCTGCACCACCTCCAGGCAGGCGTCGGACAGATAGGGCTCCACGTTCTCCGTGTCGGTGTACAGCCGGACGGTGCCCTCCTCCATGCCGCCGTTGACGAAGTAGATCAGGGCGTTGACCAGCTCCTGATAGCTGTCCGCCCGGAGGATGGAGGGGTCCCCCTCGGTGGTGGGGACGGCGTTGTGGGGGGTGACAGAGGAGTAGTCCCGCTCCAGCAGGGCGGAGCAGCCGGTGAGAAGGAGGGCGGCGGCCAGCATCCCCGTCAGAAGATTTTTTTTCATGGAGGTTACCTCCTCTGCGTGCAGGGGCCGGTCTCTGTGCCGGCCCATTTTGGGAATTGGGAAGCGGGGCGGCGCGGAGGCCGCCCCCTACAGGTCCATATCAATAGCCCAGGTCCTCGTCGATAAGGATGACCTCCATCCGTTCCACGTCCCGGGGCTTTTCCCACAGCACCACCAGGGCGCGGCAGGAGCGGTCCGGGCTGGAGCAGTTGTAGCATTTGTCGGCCTTGACGGCACAGGGGGTCTTGAGGCCCAGCCGCTGGCAGTTTTTAGGGGCGGCGATGTTCCGGGCCCGCCACAGGGCGGCGTCGTAGTCGGGGGCGACCTTGTTTTTCCCCACCACGAAATAGACCCGCTTGTGGCCGAAAATAGTGGAGGCCACCCGGTTGCCCACCCCGTCGATGTTGATGAGCTCGCCGGTTTCCGCCAGGCCATTGACGGAGCAGATGTACACATCAGTGGTGGCAGCTTCGGTCAGGGCGTCCTTGTTCCAGTGCCACAGGGCGTTGTTGTGGGCGGCCAGCCGGGGGTACAGCTCCATCTCCTGCACCGTCATGGAGCCGCCGAAGCTTACGCTCACCCCGTCGATCTGGCTGTCCAGGTAGTCGGCGGCTTCCTCCTTGGTGGCGAAGACCCTGGGCGTGAAGCCCCGCTGTTCCAGATTTTTGGTCAGGTTAGTCCAGTCTGTCATTGTAAACACTCCTTTTAATGATTGCTGTTGTGGGACGGCGTACCCAGTGGTCACGCCCTACAAATGAGCCGCTGTAGGGCGCGACGACCCCGGCGCGCCGTTTTGTGTCAGATATCGTTTTTCTGATACCTTCTAAAGCCCTGGCCCAGTACCTCGTGGGCATCGCAGACGATGAGGAAGGCCTCGGGGTCCAGCTCGTGAACCAGGGCCTTCAGGGGGACAATCTGCTTCTGCTTGAAGGCGCACATCAGCACCAGCTTCTCCTCTCTGGAGAAGCTGCCCTCCCCGTGGAGGAAGGTGGCGCCCCGGTCCATCTGCCGGTCGATCTCGGCGGCAATCTCCTGGGGCCGGGTGGTGACGATATAGGCCACCTTGGACTGGTCCAGGCCATAGAGCACGCCGTCCATCACCAGAGTAGAGATGTACAGGGAAATCATGCCGTACATGGCGCTCTCCATGCTGCGGAAGACAAGGGATACAGACAGTAGCATGGTCAGGTCTACCACCATAAGCAGTTTGCCCATGGGCAGCCAGGCGAAGGGCAGCTTGAGTAGCCGGGCGGTCAGGTCGGTGCCGCCGGTGGTGGCCCCTTTGGAGAAGATCATCCCTAAGGATACCCCTAAGCTCACCCCGCCGAAGATAGCGGCCAGCATAGGGTCCATAGACGGGAAGGTATGCATGGCGGCGATCAGGTCTACCAGCACCGAGGTAGCCGTCATGGCAAAGAGGGAGGACACCAGGGTGTGTCCCCCCAGGAATTTCCAACCTAAAAGGAACAGGGGAATGTTGAGAATCAGCACCACCATACCGATAGGGATGGCGGGGGAGAGGTAATTGAGAATCATGCCCAGGGCGGTGAGGCCGCCGAAGCCAATCTGGTTGGGGACATAGAACCAGTCGAAGCTGAGGGAGTAGAGCACGGAGCCCAGGGCAATCCAGGCGTAGTCCCGCACCATGCGGGTGAGGTTGGGTTTGGTCATAGGGGTCCTCCTTGTGATAGGGAATTGCCTCCCTTGCCAAAGGGAGGGGGACCGCCGCCGCAGGCGGTGGTGGAGGGATTCCGTCATGCGGAAAGTCTCCAATACACGGAATCCCCCCGCCCCCTGCGGGGAGCACCCCCCTTTGGCAAGGGGGGCATTTTATTACAGCAGCGTCATCTGCTCCTCCCCCCGGTCCTCCTCCTTGAGGAGCGCGCCGGCGATGGGCAGGGAGCGGGCCCGATAGCGGGCGGCGTTCTGGATGTGGGTGCGGTCCAGGGGCAGCACCTTCTCTACCTTGAACTTGGGTTTCAGCGTCATAATGTTGACCCCCTGGGTATTCCGGGTGGTCTTGGGGTTGAGGCTGGCGGTGTGGAAGACCACACAGCGGTTTTCGGTGGAGATCACCGCCGCCTCAAAGTCCTCCCGCAGCAGGAAGGCGGACACCAGGGGCGACTTGTCCGAATAGGCCCCGGTGAGCTTCTTCCGCCGAGTCTGGGTCTGGTAGGCAGCCAGCTCCACCCGGGCGGCCTTGCCGTTCTCGAAGAAGAACAGCACCTGGCCGGAGTAGTCCCCGGGGATGCAGGCCCACAGGGCCCGCTCCTCCGGGTCCATGGCCAGCTTGGAGGGCAGGTAGTCCCCCAGAGCGCTGGCCTTGGTGTCGTCGAAATCGGACAGCCGGGTCTTGTAGCACTGCTGTTTGTCGGTGAATACCAGCAGCTCGTCCCGGTTATTAGCCTCCCACTGGAGACAGGGGCCGTCCCCCTCCTTGTACTTCTGCTCGCTGGCCATACGCAGGGACTGAGGGGTGATCTTTTTCAGATAGCCCTCTTTGGAGAAGAACAGGTGGACGGGGTAGTCGGGGGTCTCGTCCTCCACCGTCATGACGGGTTCGTCCATGTGGTCGTAGACAATCTGGGTGTGCCGGGGAACGGCGTATTTCTTCTTCACCTCGGTGAGTTCGTCCACGATGATCTTCCGGATGCGCTTGGGGGAGCTGACAATGTCCTCCAGGTCGGCAATCTCGTCGGCGAGGGCGTCCACCTCCTGGGTGCGCTTGAGGATGTACTCCTTGTTGATGTTCCGCAGCCGGATATCGGCCACGTACTCCGCCTGAACCTGGTCGATGCCGAAGCCGATCATCAGGTTGGGAATCACTTCGGCGTCCTCCTCGGTGTCCCGGATGATCTGGATGGCACGGTCGATGTCCAGGAGAATCCGCCGCAGGCCCTTTAACAGGTGCAGCTTCTCCTTCTTCTTGTTCATAGAGAAGTATACCCGGCGGCGCACCGACTCCATCCGCCAGGCGGTCCACTCCTCCAGGATTTCCCGCACCCCCAGCACCTTGGGGAAGCCGGCGATGAGGATGTTGAAGTTGCAGGACTGGCTGTCCATCAGGGGGGTCATTTTAAAGAGCTTGGCCATCAGCTTCTCCGGGTCAGTCCCCCGCTTCAGGTCGATGGTCAGCTTCAGGCCGGACAGGTCGGTCTCGTCCCGCATGTCGGCGATCTCCTTCAGCTTGCCCGCCTTCAGCAGCTCGGATACCTTGTCCAGAATGGCCTCGCTGGTGGTGGAGTAGGGGATTTCGTAGACCTCAATGAGGTTCTCCTCCTTCACATAGCGCCACCGGGAACGCACCTTGAAGGAGCCCCGGCCGGTGCGGTAGATATCCGCCAGGGCGGCGGCGTCGTAGAGCAGCTCGCCGCCGGTGGGCAGGTCGGGGGCCTTGAGGGTGGTCATGATGTCGTGGTCCGGGTTTTTCAGGAAGGCGATGGTGGTGTCGCACACCTCTCCCAAGTTAAAGCCGCACAGGTCGCTGGCCATGCCCACGGCGATGCCCTTGTTGGCGGAGACCAGCACGTTGGGGAAGGTGGTGGGCAGCAGGGTGGGCTCCTTCATCTTGCCGTCGTAGTTGTCCACGAAGTCCACCGTGTCCTGGTCGATGTCACGGAAGAGCTCGGCGCAGATGGCGTCCAGGCGGGCCTCGGTGTACCGGCTGGCGGCGTAGGCCATGTCCCGGGAGTAGACCTTGCCGAAGTTGCCCTTGCTGTCCACCAGGGGGTGGAGCAGGGCCCCGTAGCCCCGGCTGAGACGGACCATGGTGTCGTAAATGGGGCCGTCGCCGTGGGGGTTGAGCTTCATGGTCTGACCCACGATGTTGGCCGACTTGGTCCGCCCGCCCCCCAGCAGCTTCATCTGGTACATGGTGTACAGCAGCTTGCGGTGGGAGGGCTTGAAGCCGTCGATCTCCGGGATGGCCCGGGAGATGATGACCGACATGGCGTAGGGCATGTAGTTAATCTCCAGGGTCTGGGTGATGGGCTGCTCCAGCACCTCCGCCCGCAAACCCATCACGTTGGGGTCGGCTGTGCGTTTCTTATCTTCACTTGTCTTCTTCTTGGCCATTTGGTTCAGTCCTTATCATCTATCATTCTGCAATATAAGGCTCCCTCTGAGAGGGAGCTGTCAGCCGCAGGCTGACTGAGGGAGTTCGTTTCTGAAACAGGTTTCTTTTGGACAGACTCCCTCCGTCACGGCTTCGCCGTGCCACCTCCCTCAAAGAGGGAGGCTTTTAGGAAATATCCGCCAGCTCCAGAAATTCGTGGCCGTGGTCGGCGATGTGGGTTTTCCGGCCGGAGAGGTCGTCCCCCAGCAGAAGGTCGAACATCCGGGCGGTGCGCTCCACGTCCTCGGGCATGACCTTGATGAGCCGCCGGGTGTCGGGGGACATGGTGGTCAGCCACATCATCTCCGGCTCGTTCTCGCCCAGGCCCTTGGAGCGCTGGACGTCGTACTTTTTTCCCTGAAGGGTGGCCACAATGTCGTCCTTCTCCTTGTTGGAGTAGGCGAACCAGGTCTTCTCCTTGCAGGTGATCTCGAACAGGGGGGACTCGGCGATATAGACGTACCCCTTCTGGATGAGGGTGGGGGTGAGGCGGTAGAGCATAGTGAGCACCAGGGTGCGAATCTGGAAGCCGTCCACATCGGCGTCGGTGCAGATGACGATTTTGTTCCACCGCAGGGCGGACAGGTCGAAGGCGGCCATATCCTTGGCCCGCTTGTCGTGGACCTCCACCCCGCAGCCCAGCACCTTGAGCAGGTCGGTGATGATCTCGCTCTTGAAGATTTTGCCGTAGTCCGCTTTAAGGCAGTTGAGGATCTTGCCCCGGATGGGCATGATGGCCTGGAACTCCCCGTCCCGGGCCTGCTTCACGCTGCCCAGCGCCGAGTCGCCCTCCACGATATACAGCTCGCTGCGGTTCACGTCCCGGGTGCGGCAGGGGACAAACTTCTGCACCCGGTTGGAGATATCCATGGAGCCGGTGAGCTTCTTCTTGATATTCAGCCTGGTCTTTTCCGCGTTCTCCCGGGCCCGCTTGTTGATGAGCACCTGTTCGGCAATCTTTTGAGCGTCCTGGGGATTTTCGATAAAGTAGACCTCCATCTGGGCGCGGAGGAACTCGGTCATGACCTCCTGCACGCCCTTGTTGTTGATGGCCTTCTTGGTCTGGTTCTCGTAGGAGGTTTGGGTGGAAAAGTTGTTGCTCACCAGCACCAGGGCGTCCTGAATGTCGGGGAAGGTGATTTTGCTTTCCCCCTTGGTGTATTTGTTCTGCTGTTTGAGCCAGCTGTCGATGGCGGAGACAAAGGCGGAGCGCACCGCCTTCTCCGGGGAGCCGCCGTGCTCCAGCCAGGAGGAGTTGTGATAGTGCTCCACCACCTGCACCTTGTTGGAGAAGCAGAAGGAGACGGATATCTTCATCTTGTACTCGTCCTTGTCCGAACGGTCCCGGCCCTTCCGCTCGGTCTGCCAGAAGACGGGGGCGGTGAGGACATCCTCGCCGGCCAGCTCGGCCACGTAGTCGATGATGCCGTTGTCGTACTGGAAGTCGGTGGTCTCAAACTTGCCCCCTACCTGGTTTTTGAAGCGGAAGGTGACGCCGGCGTTGACCACCGCCTGACGCTTCATCACATCCAGATAGTAGTCCACCGGGATGTTGATGTCGGTGAAGACCTCCAGGTCGGGCTTCCAGCGGATGGTGGTACCCGTCTTTTTGCCCCGGTCGGTGGGCTCGGACCGCAATCCGCCGATGTTCTCCCCCTTCTCGAAGTGGAGGGAGTACTTCTTTCCCTCCCGCCACACGGTGACATCCATGAACAGGCTGGCGTACTGGGTGGCGCAGGAGCCCAGGCCGTTGAGGCCCAGGGAGTACTCGTAGTTGTCGCCGCCCCCGTTGTCGTACTTGCCGCCGGCGTACAGCTCGCAGAAAACCAGCTCCCAGTTGAATTTCTGCTCCTTCTCGTTCCAGTCCACCGGGCAGCCCCGGCCCTGGTCCTCCACCTGGATGGAGCCGTCCTCAAACCGGGTGACGGTGATGAGGGAGCCGTGGCCCTCCCGGGCCTCGTCAATGGCGTTGGACATAATCTCAAAGACAGCGTGCTCGCAGCCCTCCAGCCCGTCGGAGCCGAAAATCACCCCCGGGCGCTTGCGCACCCGGTCGGCCCCTTTCAGGGCGGAGATGGAGTCGTTGCCGTAATTTTTCTTCTGTGCCATGATGATACCTCAATTTCTCAGGGGCATATAAACCCAATCTAACAGCCTACATCTTATCAGAAAGACAGGGGGGAAGTCAAGAGAAACGGGGGAGGCAGAGCGCCTTGGGGAGATTTTGCAGGGGCCGGGCTCCGGCCGGTACATCATGTAGGGCAGGGGTTCTACCCCTGCCTATCCCCGCAAGGGGATAAAACGGGATCAGAGAGGCAAGGGCAGAGCCCTTGCCCTACGTGCGGCAGCTCTCCTAAATTTACGAGACAAGCGTGGCCCTTGACGCTCCCCGGTCCTCCACCTTATAATAGAGCCAACAGCCGCCGGGGGGCGGCTCAATTCGGGAGGAGGAACCACTATGAACGAAATTGGGAAACGGGTTACCGGTCTTCAGCACATCGGCCTGCCCACCAACGACATGGAGGCCACCCTGGCCTTCTACCAGTCGCTGGGCTTTACCCTGGCCCACCAGGCCGACAACGATGGCGAGCGGGTCTGCTTTTTGCAGCTGGCCGGGGTGTGCATCGAGGCCTATGAGAACGGCCGGGCTGTGGGCCGGGCGGGGGCCATCGACCACATCGCCCTGGACGTGGACGACATTGAGGCCGCCTGGGAGGCGGTCCGCGCCGCCGGGTATCCCACCCGGGAGGAGGCCATCCGCACCCTGCCCTTCTGGGAGCGGGGGGTGCGCTTCTTCAACATCCAGGGTCCCAACGGGGAGACGGTGGAGTTTGGACAAATTTTATAGCGAAAATTTGGCGCGGCCTCCGCTGGAAAAATCAGGATTTGGCTTGCGGCCGGGCGCTCCCTGTGCTACAATGGCCCTATGGAGTGAAAAAAGTCGAACCCAACAAAAGAGGAGGTAAGGCGCGATGGCGGATCAAAAGACCGCGCCCGGGCTGGAGAGCCGGCTGGCCCCGGAGCTGATGGCAGAGGTGTGCAGGGCTCTGAACTTCGACCCCGCCCAGTTTGCAAGGCGGCACGGGGAGGAGTTTACCCGCCAGTACCTGCGGCTGGATGGAATGCTCAGCTATGTGGGGGACGAGATTGTCTCCTATCTGTCCAACCGGATCAACGAGTGCCTGTCCAAGGCGGAGTATGCCCTGCTGTCCTATGTGGAGTACGCCGGGCGCAGCCCCAGGACGGAGGACTCCGACTGCTTCAGCCAAGCGGTGGCCAAATACCTGACGGCGCGGCGGAAGGTGGGGAGCGAGTGGGTCTATGCCTTCGAGAAGGAGAGCGCCAAGGCCCGATGCCTGGAGCTCTATCCCCAGATGTATGCCGTGGCGCAGGCCATGTACACCTTCGCCCGGGTGACCGGGGAATTTAAGGACGTGGCCCGGACCGACGGCCCGGACGCCTGGCCCAATCCCAAAAAAATCAGGCTGTGATATACGCGGCGCGGGGACGGTCCCGCGCCGCTGTTTTGTCAAAAAATGAAATTTTTCCTGCAAAATCACCTTGTAAATTGGTGGCTTTCGTGGTAAAATTGCAGGGAGCAACCTTTTATCGGCAACAACGAAAGAGAGAGGAGAACGCAAGCCATGTCCAATGGAATTTCCATGGAGCGGGTGGAGGAGATCATCGACGGCTACGGCTGTCAGGTCCACCACCTCATCGCCATCATGCAGGACATCCAGGCGGAGTATAAGTATCTCAGCCCGGCGGTGCTGGAGCGCATCGCCCAGAAGCTGGGGATCGGGGTGGCCAAGGTATACAGCGTGGCCACCTTCTATGAGAACTTCTCCCTGGAGGCCAAGGGCAAGTACATCATCAAGGTATGTGACGGCACCGCCTGCCACGTGCGCAAGTCCCAGCCCATCTACAACGCCATCCGGGAGTATCTGGAGCTGGAGGGCAAGCAGAAGACCTCCGCCGACGGCCTGTTTACCCTGGAGACGGTGGCCTGTCTGGGGGCTTGCGGCCTGGCCCCGGTGGTGACGGTAAACGACCAGGTCCACTCCAAAATGAGCCCGGAGCTGGCCATCGACCTGCTGGAGAGTTTACGAAAGGAGGACGCCGCCAATGGCTGAGATGAACCGTGAGCGTTTGGAGGTCCGCCGCGTCAAGGCGAAACGGGCTCTGTCCTATCAGAAACGGCAGATTCTGCTGTGCGCCGGCACCGGCTGTATCGCCGGCGGCGCGCTGAAGCTGTATGACTACTTCAAGGAGGAGTGCGCCCGCCTGGGGCTGGACATCTATGTGGGCCTGACCCAGGAGGGGGAGACCGAGGACGTTACCGAGCCAAAGGGGGACGGGGGCTATCTGAAAAAGAGCGGCTGCCACGGCTTCTGCGAGATGGGCCCCCTGGTCCAGATCGAGCCCGAGGGCATCCTGTACACCCATGTCCAGCTGGAGGACTGCGACGAGATCATCGAGAAGACCATCCTGAAGGGGGAGGCGGTGGAGCGGCTGCTTTATGAGCTGGATGGGGTACGCTACACCAAGCACAGCGACATCCCCTTCTACCACAAGCAGCACCGCATCGTGCTGGAGAACTGCGGTACCACCGACGCCGAGGACATTGACGAGTATCTGGCCAAGGACGGTTACGCGGCCTTTGAGAAGGCCCTGTTTGAGATGACCGACGAGGCGATCTGCAAGGAGATTCTGGACTCCGGCCTGCGGGGCCGGGGGGGCGGCGGCTTCCCCGCCGGGCGGAAGTGGGACAGCGTACGCAGGCAGCCCAAGGGGAAGAAGTACGTGGTGTGCAACGGCGACGAGGGCGACCCCGGCGCCTTTATGGACCGCTCCATCATGGAGGGCAACCCCCATTCCATTATCGAAGGTATGCTCATTGCCGCCCTGGCGGCGGGGAGCGACGAGGGCTACATCTACGTCCGCGCCGAGTACCCCCTGGCAGTGGCCCGGCTGAAAACCGCCATCGCCAGGGCGGAGGAGATGAACCTGCTGGGCGACCACATCCTGGGCACCGACTTCTCCTTCCACCTCAACGTCAACCGGGGCGCAGGGGCCTTTGTCTGCGGCGAGGGCTCCGCCCTCACCGCGTCCATTGAGGGCAACCGGGGCATGCCCCGGGTAAAGCCGCCCCGGACGGTGGAGCAGGGGCTGTGGGCCCGGCCCACGGTGCTCAACAACGTGGAGACCTTCTCCGCCGTGCCCCTGATTATCCGCAAGGGCTCGGCGTGGTTTAAGTCCATCGGCACCGAGAGCTCCCCGGGCACCAAGGCCTTTGCCCTTACCGGCAACGTGGTAAATACCGGCCTCATCGAGGTCCCCATGGGGGCCACTCTGCGGGAGATCATCTTCGACATCGGCGGCGGCATTAAGGATGGCAAAAAATTCAAGGCCGTTCAAATCGGCGGCCCCTCCGGCGGCTGCCTCACCGAGGAGCACCTGGATATGCCCCTGGACTTCGACTCCCTGAAAAAGCTGGGAGCCATGATCGGCTCCGGCGGCCTGGTGGTCATGGACGAGGACACCTGCATGGTGGAGGTGGCCCGGTTCTTCATGAACTTCACCCAGAACGAGTCCTGCGGTAAGTGCGTCCCCTGCCGTGAGGGCACCCGCCGGATGCTGGAAATCCTCACTCGCATCGTCAACAACGAGGGTTCTCTGGAGGACCTGGACCTGCTGGAGGAGCTGTCCGCCACCATCAGCGAGACCGCCCTGTGTGGCCTGGGCCAGTCCGCCTGCAAGCCGGTGCAGAGTACGTTAAAGTATTTCCGGGACGAGTATCTGGCCCACGTGGTGGACAAGCACTGCCCCCACTGCAACGGCCGGAAAAAGGTGCTGCAAATCGACCCGGAGCTGTGTAAGGGCTGCGGCAAGTGTATGCGCCAGTGCCCCATGGAGGCTATTTCCGGCCAGATCCGGATGCCCCATATCATCGACACAGAAAAATGTATCAAGTGCGGCGCGTGCTGGGGCTGCTGTCCCTTCGGCGCCATTCGGGAGGAGTGAGCGGTATGGCAAAGGGAATCATGTACATCGACGGCCAGCGGGTCCCCTTCGACGGGGAGCCCAACGTGCTGTCCGTCATTCGGAAAGCGGGCATCGAGATGCCCACCTTCTGCTACTACTCCGACCTTTCGGTCTACGGCGCCTGCCGCATGTGCGTGGTGGAGGACGAGCGGGGGAAGATTGAGACCTCCTGCTCCATGCAGCCCCGGGACGGGCTGAAGATTCGCACCAACACCGCCCGGCTGCTGAAGCACCGGCGGATGATTCTGGAGCTGATGCTGGCCTCTCACAACTGCTCCTGCACCACCTGCGAGAAGAGCGGCGACTGCCACCTTCAGGAGCTGGCCATGCGCTTCGGCGTGCGGAAGGTCCGCTTCGGCGACAGCCGGGAGGAGACCACAATAGACGACTCCAGCCCCGCCATCGTCCGGGACCCCAGCAAGTGCATCCTGTGCGGCGACTGCGTGCGGGTGTGCGGCGAGGGCATCGGCATGGGTATCATCGACTTTGTCAACCGGGGCTACAACATGCGGGTGGCCCCCGCCTTCGAGCGGACACTGAGCGAAACCCACTGCATCAGCTGTGGCCAGTGCTCCGCCGTCTGCCCCACCGGGGCCATCACTGTCTACAACGAGATCGGCCGGGCCTGGCGGGCCATCCACAACCCCAACAAGCGGGTGGTGGTCCAGATTGCTCCCGCCGTCCGGGTGGCCATCGGCGAGGCCTTCGGCCTGCCCGCCGGCCAGAACGCCCTGGACCAGCTGGTGACGGCTCTGAAGCTGATGGGAGTGGACGAGGTCTACGACACCACCTTCGGCGCCGACTTTACCACCATTGAGGAGGGCACCGAGTTCCTCCAGCGGCTGGAACGGGGCGGGCCCTTCCCTATGTTCACCTCCTGCTGCCCCGCCTGGGTGAAGTATCTGGAGCACGAAAATCCCAAGTATCTCAAGCACATCTCCACCTGCAAGTCCCCCATGGAGATGTTCGCTGCCATCCTCCGGGACCGCTACGCCGAGAAGGACAGGGAGGACGGCCGTACCACCTTCCACATCGCCATCATGCCCTGCACCGCCAAGAAGATGGAGGCCGCCCGGCCCGAGTTTGCCCGCGACGGCAGGCGGGATGTGGATCTGGTGCTCACCACCCAGGAGGTGGTCAACATGATCAAGGAGTCGGGCATCCAGCTGCCTCAGATCGAGCTGGAGTCCCCCGAGCTGCCCTTCGGCCTGGGTTCCGGCGCCGGCGTCATTTACGGCACCACCGGCGGCGTGGCCGAGGCGGTGGTCCGGTTCTGCCTGCCGGACAAGTCCAAGAACGTGCTGCGGGAGCTGAAATACTCCCCCCTCCGGGGCAACAAGGCCATCCGGGTGGCCGTTATCAGGGTGGGGGACCGGGACGTCCACATGGCTATCGTCCACGGCCTGGCCAATGCACAGAAGCTGCTCAAGGAGATCGAGGCGGGCAACGCCTACTTCGACCTGGTGGAGGTTATGACCTGTCAGGGCGGCTGTGTGGGCGGCGCGGGCCAGCCCCACGGCATGAAGCAGGACAAGGCCGACCGGGCCGAGGGTCTGTATAACCTGGACCGCATGGCCCCCTTCAAGCGGGCCGAGCGCAACCCGGTGGTGGCCTCCTTCCTCCAGGGCCTGGACGAGGACAAGCGCCATGCACTACTCCACGTGGACTACGTGAAGGAGTAAAATCAAAAACGACCCGGACTGTGGTGTCCGGGTCGTTTTTTCGGCGTTATGCCTGGAAAAGCGGGGTGGAGAGATAGCGGTCCCCGGTGTCAGGAAGGAGGGTCACAATGGTTTTGCCCCGGTTTTCCGGCTCTCTGGCCAGCTCGATGGCGGCGTGGAGGGCCGCGCCGGAGGAGATGCCGGCCAGAATCCCCTCCCGCCTGCCCAGCAGCCGGGCGGCGCGGTAGGCGTCCTCGGTGGAGACGGGGATGACCCGGTCGTAGACCGAGGTGTCCAGCACCTGGGGGACAAAGCCCGCCCCGATGCCCTGGATGCCGTGGGCTCCGGCCCGGCCCTCGGTGAGGACGGGGGAGTCCTTGGGCTCCACGGCCACCACCTGCACCGCCGGGTTCTGCCCCTTCAAATACTGTCCCACACCGGTGAGAGTGCCGCCGGTGCCCACGCCGGCCACGAAGATGTCCACCTGCCCGTCGGTGTCGGCCCATATCTCCGGGCCGGTGGTGGTCCGGTGGGCTGCCGGGTTGGCGGGGTTGACAAACTGGCCGGGGATGAAGCTGTGGGGAATCTCCGCCGCCAGCTCCTCCGCCCGCCGGATGGCCCCCTCCATCCCCTGGGCGCCGTCGCTGAGCACCAGCTCGGCCCCGTAGGCCGTCATGAGCTGACGCCGCTCCAGGCTCATGGTGTCCGGCATGACAATGATGATCCGATAGCCCCGGGCCGCCGCAACACAGGCCAGACCGATGCCCGTGTTGCCCGAGGTGGGTTCAATAATGACCGAATCGGGCTTCAGCCTGCCGCTGGCCTCTCCGTCGTCCAGCATGGCCCTGGCTACCCGGTCCTTGGCCGAGCCGGCGGGATTCAAAAACTCCAGCTTGGCCAGGACCCGGGCGTTCAGCCCGGCTTCCTGTCCGATGCGGGCCAGCTCCAGCAGCGGGGTGCCGCCGATCAGCTGTTCCGCAGAGGTGAAAATTCTGCTCACCGCGCTTCCTCCTGCTTCCCCACGGAATGAGTGGGTTTTTCCCCATTATAGTCCCGCCGGCGGGCCCTGTCAATCGGTTATTTCGGGCCGCCGGTACAGCTTGGCCAGAATGTCTTTCAGCACCAGGAAGGCGTCCAGCTCGCTGTAGCTGTAGTCCGCCTGTAGCCGGTCCAGCAGCGCCCGCAGGGGGGCGGCGTACTCCTCCGCCCGCACCTGGCCGGGGTACGCAGTAAGCACCGGGTATTTTTTGGCCCACATCTGGGTCCAGTCAATCTTCTTCTGCGTCTCCTCGCTTGTCCGCTGAATGACCTCCTCGATTTCCTTCACGTCCACATCGAAGTCGATGAGCTCGTCCAGAGACAGGTGGTAGAGGACGGCCAGCCGCTTGGACTGGCGGATATCGGGCAGGGTCTCGTCGGTCTCCCACTTGGAGATGGTCTGGCGGCTGACCCCCAGCCGCTCGGCTACCTCCTCCTGGGACAGGCCGCACTTCTTCCGCGCCTGGAACAGGCTGTTTCCTAAACTCATATTTGGTTACCTCCTCAAATGTGATGAGGCCATTATAGCAGGCCGGGGCCGGCGCTTCTACCAACGCAGGCGGTCAATTCCGCCCGTATTTGCGGCATCAGGCGGCCATCTCCGGCCCTTACCACCCCTGCGGCGCGGTCCACACCAGGTCCTCCCGGCGGAGCTTTTCCCAGGAAAAGAGGGGGAGCAGCTCCCTGGGGGTGATGGGGACGCAGCGGTCGATGAGGTTGGCGGCCAGGGCCAGACGGCCCACCAGCTCTGGGGCGGTGAACCGCGCCTGAAGCTGGCCCAGCTCCAGATCCCGGTCCCGCTTGGCCAGGCGGCGGCCGTCAGGGGCCAGGAGCAGGGGCAGGTGGCCATACTCCGGGTGGGGCAGGCCCAGCCGGTCCTGGAGCCACAGCTGCCGGGGGGTGGAGGACAGCAGGTCGCTGCCTCGCACCACCTGGGTGACGCCCATGGCGGCGTCGTCCACCACCACAGCCAGCTGGTAGGCGTACACCCCGTCGGACCGGCGGAGGATAAAGTCGCCGCAGTTCCGGGCCAGGTTCTCCCCAAAGCCGCCCTGGAGAAGGTCTGTAAAGGTAATTTCCTGTTCAGGCACCCGTACCCGCCAGGCGGGATGGCGGGTTTGGGACAGCTCCCTCCGCTCCTGCGCCGTCAGATTGGCGCAGCGGCCGTCGTAGACGGCTACCCCGTCGGACCGGTGGGGGGCGGAGGCGGCCAGCCGCTCCGCCCGGGTGCAGAAGCAGGGGTAAATCACACCCTGTTGTTCCAGCTTTTGAAATGCCTGCCTGTATTGCTCGGTCCGCCGGCTCTGGTACACCGGCGCGCCGTCCCAGTCCAGGCCCAGCCATTCCAGGTCCCGCATCACCTGGTCGCAGTAGGCCTGCCGGCACCGGTCGGGGTCCAGGTCCTCCAGCCGGAGAACCATCCCGCCGCCGGCGCTCCGGGCAGACAGCCAGGCCAGCAGGCAGGACCACAGATTACCCATGTGCATCCGCCCGCTGGGACTGGGGGCAAAGCGTCCAACCACCCTATTCATCCTCATATTCCGCCAGTGCCTCCTGTAAAAATTCCAGGTCCTTGTCGTCCAGGTTGTGGAGACCGGCGTCCTCCTCCAGGTGGTGGGTGAACTCGTGGGCCACGGTGGCGAAAATCTCGTCCTTCCACACCTCCTCGTCCTCCTCCTCCAGCAGGGCGGCGAAGGAGCCGTAGTACAGCAGGATATAGCGCCCCAGGGAGTCATGGACATACTCCCCCATAATATACATCTCTCCCGGGGGAAAGTCCGGGTCGGGCAGGGCCTCCTCCTCCAGCTGGATGCCGCCGTCCAGGTCTTCAAAGAAGGCGTCCGGGAACTGCCGGGCGATCTCCTCCAGCCAGTCGCCCATCTGTTGATAGCTCGGTACCATTTTCCTTTCTCCTTTCCAGAGGACAACAAGGGCCCGCCTTTGCAGGCGGGCTCCTGTATTCAGTGTAAAATCCGGGGCACAGCGGCTCAGACCTTGGCGGCCTTCTTCCGGAAGGGCTTGTTGTCCAGGTCCTTCAGGGTGACGCCCACATAGGCGCAGACCAGGTTGATGATGGGCATCAGCCAGTTGAAGAAGGCCCAGGGGCCATACTGCCCCACGCCCATCTTCAGGGTGTCGGAAATGAACACGCCGCAGGTGTTCCAAGGGATCAGGGCGGAGGTCACAGTGCCGGCGCCCTCAAGGGCGGAGGACAGCACGGTGGGATGCAGGCCCATCTTGCGGTACTCGTCGGCGTACATGGAGCCGGGCACCACGATGGAGATGTACTGCTCAGGCATAACAGCGTTGGAGACCACGCAGGTGACTTCGGTGAGGGTGACCAGACCGGCAGGGCCCTTGACCAGCTTCTTGAGCTGATTGACAATGACCTCCAGCTGGTGGGTGTACTCCATAATGCCGCCGAACATCATAGCGATGATGGTCATGGAGACGGAGGACATCATGCCCATGATACCGCCGGTGTCGTGGAGCAGGCGGGTCATAGTGTAGAAGGTGTCGGGGGTGAGGGTGGACTCCAGCATGGCCAGAGTCTCGTCGCCGAAGGTGAAGCCGCTCTTGCCGAAGTCAAACAGGGTGCCCAAGGTGCACATGTCGCCCTGGAAAATCAGACCCAGGACCGCGCCGGACAAAATACCCAGAGTGATGCCGGGGATGGCGGGCACCTTCATGGCCACCGCAACAATGACGATGACGGGGGGCAGGAGCAGGATGGGATTGATGTTGAACACACCGCCGTTGGCCGCGTTCAGAGCGTTGGAGAACTCAATGACCCGGCTCATATCGGCGTCGCCGCCGTGGTACTGCATGGCGCCCAGAACACCGAAAGTCACCAGGGTGATGCCGTAGGTGACGACAGTGGGCAACAACATGGCCTTCACGTGGCTCATCACGTCGGTGCCGGCCATAGCGGGGGCCAGGTTGGTGGTGTCGGACAGGGGGGACATCTTATCGCCGAAGTAGGCGCCGGACAGGATGGCGCCGGCGGTCATGGCCTGACTCATGCCCAGACCGTAGCCGATGCCCATAAACGCCACGCCCATGGTGCCCATGGTGCCCCAGGAGGTACCGGTGGCCAGGGAGGTGATGGAGCAGATCAGCACGGTTGCGATAAAGAAGATGGCGGGATGCAGGATCTTCAGGCCGTAGTAAACCATGGCGGGCACCACGCCGGCGTTGATCCACACGCCGATGAGGATACCGACGATAATCAGGATACAGACGGACTGGAGAGCCTTATAGATGCCGTCCATCATGGACTTTTCGATCTCTTCCCATTTGTAGCCCAGCCACAGGGCCATCAGGGCCGCGCCGATGACGCCGATAAACATGGGGACATGGGGGTCGACCCCAAAGACCAGAATACCAACCGCAAGTACGACGACTAAGAATCCCAGAGAAATCAGAGCTTCCAATATGCTGGGCATTCGTCCAGTGCTTTTCTTGTTTTCACTCACTGATTTTACCAACCTTTCTTAATGCACACACTCCCTTGTCCGGAGACCCGGCGGGCCCCGGGAACAAACAAATGCATTTTTTTGGATAACGATACGTTTTCTGGTAATCCGTGGGCAGCTTGGGCAGGGTCAATCGCAACACCTCTCCTCCCAGATTTCCTCTCCTCTTTCTGCCGCGTCCGGACGCGGCGGACGGCCCGTTCACGGGCCGTTGATTTATTATACTACAGCATTGATGAAAACGCAAGCTTTTTTCTGATTTGTTTCAGATTTTTCGGAGGGGAGACAGGAATTTGCCCATAGTATCAGCGGTTTTTGCCAAAAGAAAAAGAGGGTTTTATTATTTTGTTATGTGTTGTTACAACCGCCTGTGCATTGCGGCGTAAGATTTGCAGCTTTTCCTGCAAATCTTATCCTGCCGCCCCTGGCGGGCGGACCCTCTCCGTGTCCGCCCGCAGGGGTGGGAAAGCGATTATTTGCCCAGCTCGGTGAGGGCCTTATCCACAGCGGCGACCACGATGTCGCACTCGGCCTCAGAGGCGATCAGAGGCGGGATGAAGCGCAGCACGTTGCCGGCGGTGCAGTTGATGAGTACGTCCTGCTCGAAGCATTTGTCCACCACCTTAGGGCCGATCTCGTTGTCAGTGAGCTCCACGCCGTTGATCATGCCCAGGCCCCGGACCTCCTTCACGGCCCCGGGATGCTTCTCGGCCATCTTCCGCAGCTCGGCACGGAAGTGCTCGCCGGTCTTGGCGGCTTGATCCATCACGCCCTCGTTGAGCATGGTGTCCAGGGTGGCGGCGGCCAGGCCGCAGGCCAGAGGACCGCCGGCGAAGGTGGAGCCGTGGGTGCCGGGGATCAGGGTCTTGGCGGCGTCGCCCCGGGCGCACACCGCGCCGATGGGCACGCCGGAGCCCAGCGCCTTGGCCATGGAGCAGGTGTCGGGCTCCACGCCGTAGTTCTGGTGGGCGAACAGCTTGCCGGTGCGGCCGGAGCCCACCTGCACCTCGTCGAACATGAGAAGGATGCCCCGCTCGTCGCAGATGTCACGCAGGCCTTGCAGGAACTCCTGGGTGGCGGGACGGACGCCGCCCTCGCCCTGGACGGGCTCGGTGAGGATGGCGCACACCTTGTCGTCCAGCTGCTCCTTCACGGACTCCAGGTTGTTGAACTCCGCGTAGCGGAAGCCCTCGGGCAGGGGGGAGTACCACTTGGGGTTGTGGACGATCTCCTGGCCGGTGGCGGTGGCGGTGGCCAGGGTGCGGCCGTGGAAGCTCTTCAGCATGCTGATGACCACATAGCGCTCGGGGTGGCCGTGGTCCACGGCGTACTTCCGGGCCAGCTTGATCTGGCCCTCGTTGGCCTCGGCACCCGAGTTGGCGAAGAGCACCTTCTCAAAGCAGCTGTTCTCCACGATCATCTTGCAGACCTGGATGGCGGGGGCGTTGTAGTAGTAGTTGGAGCAGTGGAGCATGGTGTGAGCCCGCTCCTCCATGGCCTTCACGATGGCGGGGTGACAGTGGCCCAGACCGTTGACGGCGATGCCGCCCACGAAGTCCAGGAACTTCCGGCCGTCCAGGTCCCACACGTAGCAGCCCTCGCCCTTGTCCATGACGATGGGCATACGGGCGTGGTTGCCGTACAGATACTTGTCGGCGTCGGCAATGGCGGCGGCGTTGCTGGTATAATTCTGAAGCATAGAGATGACCTCCTAAATAAATTTTATACTGCTCCCGCCCCCGCGGGGGGCGGGAATTGGATCACTTATTCCACTTGATGCCCACGCTGGGCTGGGCGGTACCCACAGTGGTGCCGGTGCCCTCGGTGGAGAAAGCCTCGTACAGCATGCTGTGGGGCTGGCGCCCGTCGATGATATGGACGCTGGTGACCCCCTCCTCAATGGCCTGCACGCAGCAGTCCACCTTGGGGATCATGCCGCCGGCGATGGTGCCCTGGTCCTTCAGCCCCTGGACGTCGGCCACGTTCAGGTAGGAAATGACGTCCCGCACCTTGATGTCGTTGCACAGGCCCTCGATGTCGGTGAGGATCATCAGCTTTTCGGCCTTCAGCGCCCCGGCCAGCTTGCTGGCGGCGGTGTCGCCGTTGATGTTGAAGCTGTTCCCCTGGCCGTCGGTGCCCACGGGGGCCACCACCGGGATGAACCCGGCGTCCAGCATGGCCAGCACCGGCTCGGCGTTGACCTTCACCACGTCGCCCACATAGCCCAGCTCCTCGCTGCGCTGGACGCACTGGAACAGGTTGCCGCTGATGCCGGACAGCCCCACGGCCCGGCCGCCCTGGGCGCTGATCCGCCCCACCAGCTCGCTGTTCACCTGGCCGATGAGCACCATCTCCACCACCCGGATGATCTCGGCGGAGGTGTAGCGCAGGCCGTTGATGAATTTTACGGGGATGTCCAGCTGTTCCAGCATCTTGTTGATGCCGGGGCCGCCGCCGTGGCACAGCACGGGCTTCAGGCCCATGGCCTTCAGGAGGACCACGTCCTTGATGACGTTGGCCTTCAGCTCCTCGTTGATCATGGCGTTGCCGCCGTACTTGATGACCACAATCTTCCCGGCGTACTTGCTCAGGTAGGGCAGCGCCTCCAGCACGGTTTCCACCTTATTGGCGATCTCGTTCACGGTACTGTCTCCTCCCCATCAAGAGCGGTAGTCGCCGTTGATCTTCACGTAGTCGTAGGTCAGGTCGCAGCCGAAGGCGGTGGCCTGGCCGTCGCCGCTGTGGAAGTCCACAACGACGGTGATGTCGTGCTCGGTGAGGACGGCCTTGGCCAGCTCCTCGCTGAAGTCGGTGCCGAAGCCGGCCTCCATCACCGCCACCTCGCCGGCGGCGCTTTTCAGGATACAGTCGGCCTTGGTGGGGTCCACGTCCGCCCCGGAGTAACCGGCGGCGGCCATGATGCGGCCCCAGTTGGCGTCCCGGCCGAAGACGGCAGCCTTGAACAGGGTGGAACCGGCGATGGACCGGGCCACCAGCCGGGCGTCCTGCTCGGTGGGCAGGCCCTTGGCCTCCACGATCATCAGGTGGGTGGCGCCCTCGCCGTCGGAGGCGATGCGCCGGGCCATGTCGATGCAGATGTCGTCCAGCAGGGCGGCGAAGGCGGCCTTGTCCTCCTCCGTCTCGATGGCAACCCCGGAGGCCCCGTTGGCAAAGAGGAACAGGGAGTCGTTGGTGGAGGTGTCACCGTCCACAGTGAGCATGTGGAAGCTCTTGTCGGCGGCGGCCTTCAGCAGGGGCTGGAGGACCGCGGCCTCCACCTTGGCGTCGGTGGTGACGTAGCTGAGGGTGGTGGCCATGTTGGGGTGGATCATGCCCGAGCCCTTGGCCATGGCCCCGATGCGGATGGTGCCGCCGGACAGCTCCAGCTCGTAGGCCACCTCCTTTTTCACCAGGTCGGTGGTCATGATGGCCCAGGCGGCGTCGGTGCCCTGCTCCACGGTCATATTGGGCACAATGCGGCGCACGCCCTCCAGCACCTTCTCCACCGGCAGCTGCTGGCCGATGACGCCGGTGGAGCTGACGAAGACCTCGTCCTCTCCCAGGCCCAGCAGCTCCTCCGCCAGCAGCTCCACCTTCTTGGCGTTGGCCAGGCCCTGCTCGCCGGTGGCGGCGTTGGCGTTGCCGCTGTTGATAACCACGGCCCGGGCCTTGCCCTTCTTCAGCACCTCCCGGCCCAGCAGAACGGGGGCGGCACAGAACTTGTTGGTGGTGAACAGAGCTGCGCAGGTGGCAGGCTCCTGGGAGTAGAGGATGGTCACATCGGGCTTTTCACTCTTGCGGCTCTTTACGCCCACATAGCAGGCGCCGGCCAGATACCCCTTGGGGCTGGTGATGCTGCCACCCTCGATAACTTTGTATGCCATGATCAGTTCGCTCCTTTCAAAATCGTAACGTTTAGACAAAACCCTCGTCCCGCCGCAGCGTCAAACCTCCTTTTGAAAGGAGGTGGCACGGGCAAAGCCCGTGACGGAAGATTGCATTTTGCCGAAGGCAAAATATACGAAGTAATATAAGTTTCTGTGCCTTTGTTTACTTCGTATGTTTTGCTTCGCAAAACACAATCCTCAGTCAGCCTTCGGCTGACAGCCCCTTTCAAAAGGGGCCTTATCGCCTGCGGGCGGGACGGGAGAAAGGCGCAGGTCAGGGGTACATCGGGGGGATCATCAGGCCGGTGGTCTCGGGCAGGTCGAAGATGATGTTCATATTCTGGATGGCCTGGCCGGCTGCGCCCTTGCCGATGTTGTCGATGACGGAGCTGATCACGGCTCTCTTGGTGCGCTTGTCGAAGGTGGGGGTGATGCAGCACAGGTTGGTGCCGGCGGTCCACTTGGTCTGAACCGGCTTGCTGGCGGGGAACACATGGACAAAGGGCTCGTCCTTATAGTAGCGGCTGTACAGCTCAAACAGGGCCTCGTCGCTGGTCTCCTGGTTCAGGGTGGCGTAGATGGTGACCTCGATGCCCCGGATCTGGGGGGTGAGGTGGGGCTGGAAGTTGATGAACTGCCAGGTCTCAGGCTTCATCAGGTCCTTGCCGGTGATGTAGGCGATGTTCTGCTCAATCTCGGGGGTGTGGCGGTGGCTGCCGCCCAGAGCGTAGGCGCAGAAGCTGTTGCTGGCCTCAGCCAGCAGTTTGTTGGGGGCGGGCCGGCGGCCGGCCCCGGTGAAGCCGCTCTTGGCATCCACGATGATGGTGTTGTCCACCACCATGCCCTCCTTCAGAATGGGCATCAGGCCCAGGGTGGAGGCGGTGGGGTAGCAGCCGGGGTTGGAGATCAGGCTGGCCCCTTTGGCCAGGTCACGCATCACCTCGGGGATGCAGTAGACGGCGTCCTTGGTCATCTGGTGGTCGGGATGCTCCAGGTGATACCACTTCTCCCAGGTCTTGGCGTCCCGGAAGCGGATGTCAGCGCCGAAGTCGATGAACTTCTTGCCCCCGGCCAGCACCTTGGCGGCAATGGCGGGCACGGTGCCGGCGTCCACGGCGGTGAAGACCACGTCGCTGTCCCGCACGATCATATCCAGGGTGGCGTCGTCCAGGGGGAGAATCTCCTGGTCGTAGAAGCCCACCAGAGCGGGGTGCTCATCCTGAATCTTGCGCCCGGCAGCGAAGCTGTCGGCCAGGTGGGCCACCTGGGTCTCCGGGTGGTTCACCATCAGGCGGAGAAGCTCACCCAAGGCATAGCTGGCAGCGCCGCAAACAGAAAAACGGATCATGATACATTACCTCCTTGAATATTCCACCCGCGTTTTTGCGGGTTTCTGGAAAGCTTTGGGTACTCGGAACACTTACTGCCGCAACCATTACCGGCTTTTTTGTCTCTTTTTCAAAGTTGCCGATATAGATTGTGTTGAATTTTCCTGCTCTCTATTATATAATCATTAGGCAGAATATACAAGACAGAATTTTTTCTGTCTAGCATTCCGTTTCAGAATGAAAAGAACGAAAGAAAATTTCATATCAAAGAAAGGAATGACCGCCTGTGAGTATTCAAAAATACATCGCCTATCTGAAGACCATCGAGACGGGAAGCATTACCCGGGCCGCCGCCCAGCTGGGCTACACCCAGTCCGCCGTCAGCCGCATGATTGCCGACCTGGAAAAGAGCTGGGGGGTCACCCTTCTCACCCGGAACCGCTCGGGCATTGAGATCAGCTCCGAGGGGCTGATGCTGCTGCCCAAGCTTCAGGTCATCTGCTCGGGCTACGAGTCCCTCAACCGCACGGTGGCCGAGCTGCACAGCCACACCTCCGGCTCCATCCGGGTGGGTACCTTCTCAAGCTTCTCCTGCGGCCTGCTCCCCGCCATCATCAAGGACTTCCACGAGGCTTACCCCCATATCACCTTCAACCTGCTCAACGGGGAGTATAACGAGATTGCCGGCTGGCTGCGCAAGGGGCTGGTAGACTGCGGCTTTGTGGCTCTGCCTGCCGCCGACGACCTGGACACCACCTTTCTGATTCAGGACAGCCTGGTGGCCGTTCTCCCCAGGGACCACCCCATGGCCGAGGCCCCCTATTTCCCGGTGGACATGCTGGCCTATGAGGATTTTATCAACGTGCGGGAGGAACAGGATTATGAGATTGCCAAATTTCTGGACGAGCTCCAGCAAAAGCCCAAGATTCGCTACGAGAGCAGCGACGACTACGCCATCCTGTCCATGGTGGAGTCGGGGCTGGGCATCAGCGTGGTGCACGACCTGATGCTTGTCCCCAACCGCTACAACGTGGTGGCCAAGCCCTTCGACCTGCCCATTATCCGGGATATCGCCGTGGCAGTCAAGAAGGACGCCGCCCTGTCCACCATCGCCCAGCTGTTTGTGGACCACACCAAGCAGTGGGCCCGGCGGCAGCTGTTCTCCTCCATTCAGACCTGAGTCCCGGCCGGCACGGTGCGGTTGGAATAACAAAACCCGGGCATCCCATCAAGGGACGCCCGGGTTCCCTCTGTGCGCTTAATTCCTGGCCAGGGTAAACTGATCCACCAGCTGCTTCAGGCTGGAGGCTTCGGCGGACAGCTCCTGACTGGCCGCGGCGCTCTCTTGGGCGGTGGCGCTGTTGGTCTGGACCACGGCGGAAATCTGGTCCACACCCTCCGTCACCTGGGTGATGGAGCTGGTCTGCTCCTCCACCGCCGTTACCACAATGTCCATCTGGGTGGTCACATGGCCGGCGAACACGCTGGTCTGCTCCAGCGACTCCGTCACCTTGCTCACCGCCTCGCTGCCCTCAGACACGGCGGCGATGGCGCCGCCGATCAGGTCCTTGGTGGCCTTGGCGGCCTCGTCGGACTTGGACGCCAGGTTGCGCACCTCGTCGGCCACCACGGCAAAGCCCTTGCCGGCGGCACCCGCACGGGCGGCCTCCACAGCGGCGTTCAGGGCCAGAATGTTGGTCTGGAAGGCAATATTTTCAATGGCGGCGATGATCTTGGAAATCTCCTGGGCGGAGGCGGAAATCTTCTCCATGGCCGTGTTCAGCTCGCCCACGTGCTCCACGCTGGTGCCCAGCTGGGCGCCGGCCTGGCCCACAAACTGGCCCGCCTCCTCGGCGGCGGCGGCGGTCCGCTTGGCGTTGGAGGAGATATCGGTGATGGTGGCCGCCAGCTCCTCCACCGCGCTGGCCTGCTCCATGGAGCCCTGGCTCAGGGTCTGGGCTCCGGTGGACACCTGATTGCTGGCCGAGGACACCTGACCGGCGGCCGAGTCGATCTGCCGCATGGTGTTGCTCAGCTCTACCTTCAGGGTGCGCATGGAATGCAGGATGCCCTGGAAGCCGCCCACATAGGCCTCTTGGTGGAGGGAGCGGATGTCGAAATTCTTGTTGGCCATCTGGGTGAGCAGATAGCCGATATCGTTGATGATGGTGTTCAGCCCTTCCACCAGCTCCGCCGTGGACCGGGTCAGCTCGGCGGTTTCATCCCGGCCGCTGCTCTGGGGGACGGGGGACTCCAGGTCGCCCTCCACCAGCAGCTTCATCCGCTCGGCGCAGGCCCGCATGGGCACGCTGATATTGCTGGACAGCTTCACGGCCACCACGATGGAGGCCAGAATGGAGGCCACAATCACAGCCACGTTGAGAAACATGCCAAAGTATGTATCAGACAGGTAGTCGGTTTGCAGCGCGGTGACAGCCACGCTCCAGCCATCTGTGCCGTCCACGGGGGCGTAGGCGGTGAACCGGCTTCCGTCGGTATCCTTAAAGCTGCCGAAGCCGTTCTTGCCCTGGCGCATCTCCCCGTGGATGGCGGCCAGCTCCTTGAGGGACTTGTCGCTCTGGGCGTCCCGCTCCACATTCTGGGTGGTGATGGTCTCCAGGGTGACGTCGGCAATGGTGTCTCCCGACTTGTTAATCATATAGGCCCTGCTGTGCTCGCTCACCTTGATGGAGGAGACAATATCGTTGAGGAAGGTCTCGGGGGGCACAAAGTAGACCACGCCCACGATACGGGCCCCCTGGTTGCCGCCGAAGTAGATGGGGGCCGCCACCATAATGGACAGCTCGCCGGTAATTTTGCTGATCAGCGGCTCGGAGACGTACACATTCCCTGCCAGGGCCTGCTTCACATACTCACGGTCGGAGTAATCCTTTCCGTCAAATACACTTATGCCGGTGATGTCGATGACGTTGCCCCGCTGAAATCCGTGCATGCGGACCCGCTCGTCAATGATGGCCCGCTTTTCCTCCGCGGGTACCTCATTGTCGGACAGCTGGGGGATACAGCCTGTGTCCATGGCTACGTTCTTATAGGCGGTCAGCTCCTGCTCGATCCGCTCCGCCGCCAGCACGGCGGTCTGGCTCATCATTTCGTCCACTGTTGCGATGGTACTTCTATAATTCAGCGTAATGCTGGAGGTTCCCACCAGGACCAGAGCGATCAGGACGGTTGCCATCAGGCAAACAGTGATTTTTTTCCGGATACTCCTCATTTCATAGCACCTCAATTTTTTAATAACTGAACTGCGCTGTCTGGCTGATTCTGCCGTCCTCTATTATAGGAGTGGTAGCGTCCCTTTGTCAATGGCTTCCCGCCTCTTTGGTACACTTTGCAGGGGCGGACCAGGGCCGCCCTTACAGAATACACTGCGGAACGGGCGCTTCCCCGTTTACCGGCTTACCGGTAGGAGTCGGCCAGCTCCTTAAATCTGGGCAGGGCCCGGCGGATCACGTCGGTCTGGACGCAGTAGGAGATACGCACATGGCCGGGCGCGCCGAAGCCGGTGCCGGGGGCAATGAGCAGGTCCAGCGCCTTGGCCCTCTCGCTGAAGGCCGCGTCGTCAGGCTCCAGGCTGCGGGGGAAGAGGTAGAAAGCCCCGTCCGGCTCCACCACGTGGTAGCCCATCTCCCGCAGGGCGGAGACAAACAGTCTGGCGTTCTCCTCGTAAATTTTGATGTCGGCGGTCATATCGCAACACAGGGAGGTGACCTGCTGGAACAGGCTGGGGGCGTTCACATAGCCCAGGGAGCGGCCCGCTCCGGCCACTGCGGCGTAGACATCGTCCCCCTCCGCCGCCTCGCCGGGGACAAACACGTAGCCGATGCGCTCCCCCGGCAGGGACAGGGATTTGGAGAAGGAGTAGCACACGATGGTGTCCCGGTAGATGTGGGGGACCCAGGGGACCTCCACTCCGGCGTAGACGATCTCCCGGTAGGGCTCGTCGGAGATGAGGTAGATGGGGTGGCCGTACTCCCCGCTCTTTTGGGTGAGGATGGCGGCCAGCCGCTCCAGAGTGGCCCGGGAGTACACCACGCCGGACGGGTTGTTGGGGCTGTTGACCAGAACACCCTTGGTGTGCGGGGTGACTGCCTTCTCAAAGGCGTCAAAGTCGATCTGAAAGGCCTCGATCTCCGGGGGAATGAGCACCATTCTGGCCCCCGCCCCCTCGATAAACACCTTATACTCCGGGAAGTAGGGGGCAAAGACGATAAACTCGTCCCCGGGGCAGGTCAGGCCGTTGAAGACGCAGCACAGGGAGGCGGCCGCCCCCACAGTGAGGTAGAGCCGGTCGGGGGTGCAGCCGGCGTTGAAGCGGCGGTTGAGGGAGGCGGCAAACCGCTCCCGGGCGTCGGCGGCGCCCTGGGCGCTGGTATAGGCGTGGATAAGGTCGGGCTGCTCCCGCAGCAGGCGGGCGGCCGTCTCATTGACGGCGGCAGGGGCCGGGACGCTGGGGTTGCCGATGGAGAAATCAAAGACATTCTCCGCCCCCACCTGGGCGGCCCGGGCCTTGCCGTATTCAAACAGCTCCCGGATCACGGACCGGGCGGTGCCCAGTCCCTTCATACGTTCAGAAACCATGTTAAAACCTCCTGAATCAAGCTTGTTTCATTATAGCACAGCGGTTTACCGGAGTAAAGCGGAAAATCAGGCCGGAGCTAAAAACCCGAAAAATTGCTAATAACTGCCAATTACCGGGAAGTTGACGAAGAAAAGTTTAACAAAGGTGACAAATTTGGAAATTTCTGACCTTTACAAGGGGGATGCTTGGCGCTATAATCGATTCAAATAAGGGTGGTATCTTCGGAAAAGGGGGCGGCAGCGTGCAGATCCTGACAGGCAAGGCGATTATGGAACAGATCGTTGCCGGGCGGCTTTGCTTCTACCGCCGTCCCGCGCCCCAGGTTCAGCTCTACACCCAGGGCGACTGGCGGCAGGAGGTCAACCGCTTCCACCGGGCCCAGCAGATGGCCATTCTGGAGCTGACCACCCTCTACCATCGGGCTCTCAATCAGGTGGGCGAGGGGGTGGCCTCCATCTTCCTCATTCATGGGATGCTGCTGGAGGACCACGACTATGTGGAGACGGTGCGGGGCCTGATCAACGGCCAGGGGGCCACGGCGGAGTACGCCGTTCAGATGGCGGAGGTCAGCTTTGCCGCCGCCTTCTCCGCCATGGACAGCTCCTACATGCAGGCCCGGGCGGTGGATATCCGGGATATCTCCCAGCGGGTGCTCCGGGCGCTGATGGGGGGGCGGCAGCTCCTGCTGATGGACGAGCCCGCCATTCTGGTGGCCGACGAGTACCTGCCCAGCGAGGTGATGGACTTCGACCAGCGCCGCCTGCTGGGCCTTATCACCCGGAAGGGCAGCCTGGACAGCCACACCGCCATGCTGGTGCGGGCCTATCACATCCCCGCCATTGTGGAGGTGAATGTGCCCCCTAGAGCTGAGGGGCACCTGGCCCTGATGGACGGCTACACCGGCAGCGTGTACATAGACCCGGAGCAGGGGCAGCTCAACCAGCTGCGGGAGCTCTACCAGGCCAACGGACGGCCCAAGGGGTTTGCTTTAAGCGTGAAATAGACAACCGGCCCGCTTCCTTCAAGGAAGCGGGCCGGTTTGATTCGGATTTACTTCCGGAAAGACGCGCTCATTTCCTGGAAGCACTTTGGACAAACATTCTTGCCCCGAAATTCGATGATATCCTTTTCGTTGTCGCAGAAGATACAGGCGGGCTGGAACTTTCTCAGCACGATGGACGGGCCGTCCATATAGATCTCCAAGGAGTCCTTCTCCTCGATATCCAGAGTACGGCGCAGTTCGATGGGCAGTACGATGCGGCCCAGTTCGTCCACCTTTCGGACAATGCCAGTGGATTTCATAAAATGCCTCCTTTTTATCTAGCGCGGACTCCGGGGTCCAGGCTTGGCCCCGGCATATTCTTCTCCCCTATATTGTAGCGGTAAAAAAATGCAATGTCAACTGTTTCTATCGGGCAAAATGGGGTGAAAAATGTAGAATTTTTGTTGAAAAGAGGTTATGAGCTGGATTTTTTTGTAAATTTCTGGTTTTCCAGCAGACATGATTTTCCAGTTGGCCCCGTATAGATGGGACAAGAGGGGGAATGGGCATGACCATGACGGTGATTTGGACGGGGATGGTGGTCCTCTCCATCCTGTGCGGGCTGGCCACGGGACGGGGGCCTGCGGTGGCCTCGGCGGCAGTGGAGGGGGCCTCGGCGGCGGTGCAGCTGGCCCTGTCCATTGCGGGGATGCTCTGCCTGTGGACCGGGGTAATGGAAGTCATGCGCCGGTCGGGGCTGGCCGACGGGCTGTCCCGGCTGCTGGCCCCCGTGCTGCGCCGGCTCTTTCCCCAGGCGGCCAGAGACCGGGACACCATGGACAGCATCTCGGCCAACGTGTCGGCCAACCTGCTGGGGCTGGGCAGCGCCGCCACCCCCCTGGGTCTGGAGGCCGCCCGGCGGCTGGCCCGGCGCAGTCCGGGCACCGCCTCCAACGACCTGTGCATGCTGGTGGTGTGTAATACCGCGTCCATCCAGCTTATCCCCACCACCGTGGCCTCAGTCCGGGCGGCGGAGGGCTGCGCCGCCCCCTTCGATATCCTGCCCGCCGTCTGGCTGGCCTCCACCCTGTCGGTGGGGGTGGGGATTTTGGCCTGTAAGATTTTTGCAGGAGTGTGGAAAGAGTAAAACGCCTCCTTTTGAAAGGAGGTGCCCCCGAAGGGGGTGGAGGATTGTATTTCGCGCGGCGAAATGTATGAAATAAGCAAGGTTTCGGGGACTTTTGTGGGGCGGGACGACCTCGGCCCGCCAAATCGATACACTGGAGGGAATGGCGCGCCGGGGTCGTCGCGCCCTACAGGCGGAGTGGAAGCTTTGTTTACTTCGTATGTTTTGCTTCGCAAAACGCAATCCTCAGTCAGCCTGCGGCTGACAGCTCCTTTCCAAAGGAGCCTTTTGGGAGGTAACCTATGGACCTGTTCTTCACCATGCTGGTCCCGCTGACCATTGCGGCCATCGCCCTGTACGCCGCCGGGCGGCGGGTGGATGTCTACTCCGCCCTGGTCCAGGGGGCGGGCTCCGGGCTGGAGACCCTCACCCGGATTATACCGGCCCTGGTGGGCCTGATGACGGCGGTGTATATGCTCCGGGCCTCCGGGGCGCTGGAGCTGCTGGCCGGCCTTCTGGCCCCGGTGCTGGACCGGCTGGGCCTGCCCTCCGAGCTGCTGCCCCTGATGCTGGTGCGGCCCATCAGCGGCTCGGCCGCCCTGGGGGTGGGGGCGGAGATCATCTCCACCTGGGGGCCCGACTCTGAGCTGGGCCGGACGGCGGCCGTAATGCTGGGCTCCACCGAGACCACCTTTTATACCATCGCCGTCTACTTCGGCGCCGTGGGCATCACCAGAACCCGCTACGCCGTCCCCGCCGCCCTGTGCGCCGACCTCACCGGCTTCCTGGCGGCCGCCTGGGCGGTGAGGCTGTGCTTTGGGTAGCGGAAGCACACACTTGCCTTATAAATTTAGAAAAGCTGCCCTACAGGACGTACCGGCCAGCATTTCCAGAGGCTTTCCATATTTATGAGACGGGCGTGAGCGGAAGCCCCCATGAGGTTTTCATGGGGGCTTTTGCGCGGGGGAAGGTCAATCCTCAATATCCACTAAAATGTTGTCCGTTCCGTGCTCCTCAAACTCGGCGATATAGGCGTCGATGCGGCTGGTGAGCTCGGCATAGTTGCTCTCGTCGATGGGGGCGTCGTCCATATCCCGCCGGGCCAGGTCTTCGGCCAGGATTTCAAAAAAGACGTTGTTTTCATATTCCACGATGGCCTCGTGGATGCCCCCCTCCACAAAGGCCCGGGAGGGAATGATCTCCCCCTGATACAGCTCGGCCAGCTGGGGCATGCCCTCCAGGGCGGCCCGGCCAAAGAGCAGGCTCTCCACCTCGTCGTAGTCGGCAAACCGCTGGTCCCCCCGGGTGGAGTTCAAGATCCAGTTTCCGATGTATACCAGGTCCAGCAGCCGCCGAAACTGCTTTTTGTTCAGCTCCAAATTCATGGAAGCGCCTCCTCTCCGGGCATGAAGTGGTTCATATAGCATTATAGCCTCCATTTCCAATTTGTCAAATGGAGAAACAAGGCAATTCCCCTTGTTTTTTCAGACAAAATGACATACAATAAACTAGATACTTTACATAGGGCCCCAAACTGTGTATAATACCTCAGACTGACCAAGGGTCCCCGGGATTTTCCAGCCCGGGGGACCAAATTCTGTCTAGGATTGGAGGCCCCTATGGAAAAGGAAGTGGTTATCTCCATCAAGGGGATGCAGAACTTTGAGGGCGCGCTGCCCGACGTCATCGAGCTGGTTACAGAGGGCCGCCTGGCCCGGGATGGGGAGAGCTACACCCTGTCGTACCAGGAGAGCGAGCTAACCGGCCTGGAGGGTACCCTCACCACCATTCAGGTGGACGGGGAACAGGTGACCCTGATGCGGGTGGGGGAGTTCAACTCCCAGCTGGTATTTCAGGAGGGGCGGAGGCACCTCTCCATGTATAATACACCATATGGCGCAATGACCATCGGGGTGAATACCCGGCACCTGCTGGCCCGGCTTACCGACCAGGGGGGCGATATCGAGGTGGACTACTCGGTGGAGGTGGACCACGCCCTGGCCGGCCGAAATATCTTCCGCATCAACGTGCGGGAGGCCGGGGGCGGGCTGGACACCTTGAAGCAGTAACGGCAAACGCTCGCATCATGTAGGGCAAGGGCGGCACCCGATTAGGCAAGGGCAGAGCCCTTGCCCTACATTATGTAAGTTTTACAACAGAGAAAAGGGGATATAACATGACAAACATGATCCAGGCCGCCAAAAACCAGGTGGCCGCTCTGACCCAGGCGGCCTATGAGAGAGCCGCCGCCGCGGGGGCCCTGCCCGCCGGGGCGGAGGTAAAGGCCACTATTGAGATTCCCAAGGACACCGCCCACGGGGATTACGCCTCCTCCTTTGCCATGGCGGGGGCCAAGGCGCTGCATATGGCCCCCCGGGCCATTGCCCAGACCATTGTGGACCATCTGGAGCTGGAGGGCAGTTATTTCAATAAGGTAGAGATCGCCGGCCCCGGCTTCCTTAATTTCACCTTGGGTCCCAAGTGGTATGGGGATGTACTGTCCGCCGTGGAGGCCGAGGGCTCCGATTACGGCTCCAGCGACGAGGGCGTTGGCCGGAAGGTGATGGTGGAGTTTGTCTCCGCCAACCCCACCGGTCCCATGCACATGGGCAACGCCCGGGGGGGCGTGCTGGGGGATACCCTGGCCAATGTCCTGGCCCGGGACGGCTGGAACGTGTGGAAGGAGTTCTACGTCAACGACGCGGGCAACCAGATCAACAAATTCGCCCGGTCCATTCTGGCGCGGTATAAGCAGCTCATTCTGGGGGAGGACGGCTACCCCTTTCCCGAGGACGGCTACCACGGGGAGGACATCAAAGAGCTGGCCCAGGCCTATTATGACGAGTACGGCGATGCCGGTCTCAACGAGCCGGAGAGCGACGAGCTGTTCGCTGTAGCCCAGTTCGGTCTGGAGCGGAACATCCCCAAGATGAAGGAGGACCTGAAAAAGTACGGCATCGAGTACGACCAGTGGTATATGGAGTCCTGGCTCCATGACCGGGGCTTTGTGGCCGATACCGTCCAGCTGCTCACCGACAAGGGCTGGACCTACGAGAAGGACGGGGCCCTGTGGCTGAATACCACCGAGCTGCTGAAAAAGAAGTACCTGGCTGAGGGCAAAACCCAGGAGCAGGTGGACAAGCTGGATTTGAAGGACGATGTCCTCCGCCGGGCCAACGGGTTTTATACCTACTTCGCCGCCGACATCGCCTACCACCGCAACAAGCTGGAGGAGCGGAAGTTCGACCTGGTCATTAACATCTGGGGGGCCGACCACCACGGCCATGTGGCCCGGCTCCAGGCGGCGCTGGACGGCCTGGGCCTGGACGGCTCCCACCGGCTGGTGATTGTCCTGATGCAGCTGGTCAACCTGCTCCAGGACGGCAAGCCGGTGCGCATGTCCAAGCGGACGGGCAAGGCCATCGCCCTCCACGACCTGCTGGATGAGATTTCCGTGGACGCTGCCCGGTACTACTTCAACAACCGCACCCCCTCCAGCCCCCTGGACTTTGACCTGGACCTGGCCGTCCGTCAGGACAGCGAGAACCCGGTGTACTACGTCCAGTACGCCCACGCCCGCATCTGTTCCCTGATTGCCCGGCTGGCCGAGGAGGAGGGGGCCGCCGTCCCCGCCGCTGCGGTTGTGGATGCCGCTGTGCTGGCCTCCACTGAGGAGCTGGCCCTGGTAAAATCCCTGGCCCAGTACCCTGAGGAGCTCCACCTGGCCGCCCGGGACTACGACCCCAGCCGCATCAACCGTTACCTCACCGCCCTGGCCGGGGACTTTCACCGCTTCTACAACGCCTGCCGCCTGAAGGGAGAGGCGGAAGCAGTTCTGTCCGCCCGGCTCAAGCTGGCCGACACCGTCCGCTCCGTCCTGGCTAACGGCCTGAACCTGCTGGGGGTCACCGCGCCGGAGAAGATGTGACCTCATCCGCCCCAGTGTGCGCACTGGGGCACCTTCCCCTAAAGGGGAAGGCTTTTTATGCCGCACCTAGAGGCTTCCCCTTTAGGGGAAGGCTTTTATGCCGCACCCAAAGGCTTCCCCTTTAGGGGAAGGCTTTTATGCCGCACCCAGAGGCTTCCCCTTTAGGGAAAGGCTTTTATGCCGCACCCAAAGGCTTCCCCTTTAGGGGAAGCTGGCACCGCCGAAGGCGGTGACTGATGAGGGAATAAGTATGGATTTAGCTAATTTAGAACGCACCCTACAAGCCCGCACTCCCGGGCTGATGGACGCCCGCCGGTCCTACGCGGTGCTGGTGCCCCTGGTGGAGCGGGAGGGGGAGCTGTGCCTGCTCTACGAGGTGCGGGCATCCACCTTGCGCCGCCAGCCGGGGGAGGTCTGCTTCCCCGGGGGGCTGATGGAGCCGGGAGAGACCCCGGAAGCGTGCGCCCTGCGGGAGACCTGGGAGGAGCTGGGCATCCCCGACCGCTGTGTCAGGTTACTGGGCCGGCTGGACTTCATCGCCCACCGGGCCAATTTCCTGATGCAGCCTGTGCTGGGGGTGGTGGACAGCGGGGCGCTGGCCCGGATGGTCCCCAGCCCGGCGGAGGTTGACGGGTTTTTTTTCGTCCCCCTGTCCCATCTGCTGGAGACGGCTCCCATTGAGTACGAGTACGAACTGATCCCTACCCCGGCGGAGAATTTCCCCTATGAGGTCATCGGTATCCCCCGGAACTACAAATGGCAGCACGGATGGGAAAATGTCCCTGTCTACCCCTGGCAGGGGCGGGCCATCTGGGGGCTCACCGGGCGGATCACCCGAAATCTGGTACGGATATGCAAGACCCCCGGCTGAGCCGGGGGTCTTTGACGTTATGTTGCTGCTTCTTCGGCGGCCGCCTTTTCCTTCAGCGCCTTGATGGCGTAGTCCAGGGCGGGGATGGATTTGGCGGTGCAGTATTGCTTCATGTCCTGAAGCTGGCGGATGGCCTCCTTTGTGGTCATGTCCTTCAGACGCATAGCGGTCACACTCCTTTACTGTTGTTATTTTACCACAACACAGGGGCGGAATGCAAGAGGTTTATTGGTGATTTCTCCTCATTTCTTCCGGGCTGCGGCAGCAGGCGAGGGTCAGCGCCAGCACGGCCAGCACCGCCAGCCGCCGCCAGGGGCTGGCCGTCAGAAGGAGACAGAGGACCGACCGGGCCAGCATATACAGGCAGCTGGCCCAGAGAAGGAGAACGGCGGCCCGCATATCAGTACTCCTTACCCGCCGCCACCCGGCAGGAGATGAGGTAGGAGACGAACAGCAGGGCCAGCCCGGCCAGGGGCAGCAGGGCAGAGCCACCCGCCAGGGCGGTGGGGGCGAGGAGGTCCATCCCCTTCAGCATGGACATATCCAGCACCCCGGCCTTGGCCAGCAGCACCACGGCGATGACAGGGATGAAAACAATGGCGTACAGATAGGGCCGGGCCCGCTCCGCCCCCAGCTTGTAGCTCAGCGGCAGGAGGATGGTGGGAATCAGCAGGCCGATGGCGGAGGACACCATCAGGATGACAAACATCTCAAGGAAGTCCGCCTGATGGGCCAGATACAGCAGGGCGGTGCCCGCCAGCCCAAACGCTACGGTGAACAGGGTGAGCAGCAGCACGAAGAGATACCGGGCCCCCACCACCCGGCTCCGCCCCAGGGGTAGGGACATGGCGTACCGGTCCCACTTGGACTGTTCGTCGTAGGCGAAGGCGGAGATAGGCAGTACGGACAGGGCTACCTGAACAAAGGTGATGATAAAGCTGTAGTCAAAGAAGTCCAGGTAGGCGAGAATGGTGTAAACGACAATCATAAGCAGATAAGATCGCAGCATCTTGCGCATCACAAGAAAGTCCTTCGTAATCAATCCGGTCATTTTGTTTCTCCTTTCCCCACAAAGAGCATGATGTCTTCCAAGGTAGTCCGCTCCACCAGGAGCATGGGGTACTTGCGGCTGAAGGCCACCCGGTCGCCCACCAGGGCCTCGCAGCCGAAGGTCCCCTTCCGGGTACGCAGTATGTCCCGGGGGTCGATGTTCTCCAGCTGGGCGGCGGTACAGCCCACCCGGCCGTAGGAGTCCAGAATGCTGTCCTTGGCGTCGGACAGCACCACCTGTCCCTGGTGGATGTAGGCGATGTAGTCGGCCACCTTCTCCAGGTCGGAGGTGATGTGGCTGGACATCAAAATGGCGTGGTCCTCGTCCTGGATGAAGCCCAGGAACTCGTCCAGAATTTCGTCCCGGACCACCGGGTCCAGGCCGGCGGTGGCCTCGTCCAGAATGAGCAGCCTGGGGTGGTGGGCCAGGGCGGCAGACAGGGACAGCTTCATTTTCATCCCTCGGGAAAACTCTTTAATGAGCTTCTTCTCCGGCAGGCCGAATTTGTCCAGATAGGACCGGAACAGCTTCCGGTCCCACTCCCGGTAGGCGGGGGCCAGGATTTTGTCCAGGTCCAGGGGGCGGAGGGCGTCAGAGAAAAAGCACTCGTCCAGCACCAGCCCGATGTCCTGCTTGGCCAGCCGCTCCTCCCGGATGTTGTCATAGCCCAGCAGGGTGATCTCACCTGCGTCCCGGTGGATCAGGTTCAGGATGCACTTGATGGTGGTGGTCTTACCCGCGCCGTTCTCGCCGATCAGCCCCAGTATGGAGCCGCCAGGGAGAGTCAGGTTGATATTTTTCAGGGCAAAGTCCCCGTAGGACTTGCATAGCCCCTTGATTTCAATGCAATTTGTCATAATTCTTCCCCTTTATACAAAATGTCCAGCATTTCGTGGAGCTCCTCCAGGGGGAAAGCGCCCTTCCGGGCCTCCTCCACCGCCTGGGACAGCTTTTCCTCTACCTTCCGCAGCTGGGCCTCCCGCAGCAGCTCCCGGTTTTGGGGAGCCACAAAGCAGCCCTTGCCCGGGACGTTTTCCAAAAAGCCGTCCCGTTCCAGCTCCTCGTAGGCCCGCTTGGTGGTAATCACCGAAATGCGCAGCTCCTTGGCCAGCAGCCGCATGGAGGGCAGGGCGTCCCCCGCCGACAGGGTCCCGGCCATGATCTGTTCCTTTACCTGGTCGGTAATCTGCTCGTAGATGGGCTTTCCGCTGGCGTTACTCAATATAATATCCATTTAGCCTGCCTTTCAACAGCGGGGACGGTCCTGGCTGCAAGCCTGCGCTCGGTCTCGCGCCGGAGGGTGCCCTGCTGTCATATCGGATTTAGTGTATATATACTATATGCACAGTATAACGCTTTTTCTCCATTTGTCAATAGGCCAGACAAAAAATTTTGCGGACTGTCTCTTTGTGGAGACGGTCCGTTTTTTCGCCGCTGCGGCGGAAAGGCCGCAAATCCGACAGGGGGCCTGTCCTATAATGGACTGGAAAATAATGGGATACACCGAAGGAGAGGAACCAATATGCCAGTAACCTGTAGAGAGGACAAGCGCCAGCTCACCGCCCTGGTGGCGGGGGAGCTGGACCACCACGAGGCCAGGAATGTGATGGAGGAGCTGGACCGCCGCATTGACCTGGCTCAGCCCAGGGAGCTCACCCTGGACCTGAGCGGGCTCACCTTTGCCGACAGCTCGGGCATTGCGGTGCTCCTCCGGGCCCACCGGAGGATGGGACAGGTGCGGGGGTCCATGCGGGTGGTGAACACCCCGCCCCAGGCCGGAAAGGTCTTCAAAGCCGCCGGACTGGAGCGGATTATCCGGTTTGAGTGAAAGAGGCTCCCTCCTTGAGGGAGCTGTCGCCGCCGCAGGCGGTGACTGAGGGAGTATTCCATGAACGAACTCCCTCCGTCACGGCTTCGCCGTGCCACCTCCCTCTAAGAGGGAGGCAAAAAGGAGGATACATATGAAAATTGAGAATCAAGTCACCCTGGATTTCCCCAGCCGGTCGGCCAACGAGGGCTTCGCCCGGACGGCGGCGGCCTGCTTTGCCGCCCAGCTGGACCCCACCCTGGAGGAGATCAACGACATCAAAACCGCCGTCAGCGAGGCGGTAACCAACGCCATTGTCCACGCCTACCCGGACACCCTGGGCAGGGTGTCGGTGAAACTGCGCATCCGGGAGGACCGCATACTGGAGATTGTGGTGAAGGACTGGGGGGTAGGTATCGCCGACGTGGACCAGGCCCGGACCCCCCTGTTCACCACGGGCAGCGAGGATCGCTCCGGCATGGGCTTTACCATCATGGAGAGCTTTATGGACACTGTGCGGGTCCGCTCCACCCCCGGCAAGGGGACCGCCGTCACCATGGCCCGGAGAATATCCCGCCGGGCCGGACGGTGAGCGGGCAGCTCGCCGGCTCCGCTCTGCTGGAGGCCGCCCGGGGCGGCGACCGGGACGCCTGTGAGCAGGTGCTGCTGGAGAACAACGGCCTGATCTGGAGCGTGGTGCGCCGGTACTACGGCCGGGGGGTGGAGCCTGACGACCTGTATCAGTTGGGCTGCCTGGGCTTTCTTAAGGCGGTTCAGGGCTTCGATCCCCAATATGGTACCCAGTTCTCCACCTACGCTGTCCCCAAGATTGCCGGAGAGATCCGCCGCTTTCTCCGGGACGACGGTCCGGTGAAGGTGAGCCGGGGGCTGAAGGAGCGGGGGACCGCCATTCGAGGGGCCCGGGCTCGGCTGGCCGCCCAGCTGGGGCGGGAGCCCACCCTGTCAGAGCTGGCGGAGGCCACCGACCTCTCGCCCGAGGACATCGCCGCCGCTGAGACGGCTACCGAGCCGGTAATCTCCCTCCAGGCGGAGACGGGGGCCGACGGGCTTACCCTGGAGGGGATGCTTACCACAGGAAACGAGGAGGAGGGGATGGTGGAGCGGCTCACTCTCCGCTCCGCTATCACCGCCCTGCCCGAGCGGGAGCAGCAGGTGCTCCTCCTGCGGTACTACAAGGGGCTTACCCAGATGAATACCGCCCGGGTGCTGGGAGTGTCTCAGGTGCAGGTGTCCCGGCTGGAGCGGAGGGCCCTGGACAAGCTGCGCCGGGAGTTAAGCTAGAAATTGTGCGAGACGGCGGAACAGAAGGGGGCAAATGCGGGCATTTGTCCCCTTTGCTGCTGCTTGAAAATTATGCTTGCCAAGCAGGCGGATATTGTGTATAATGTCCTACGTACCTGCCGGTGTGATGGAATTGGTAGACGTAGCGGACTCAAAATCCGCCGCCAGCGATGGCATGGGGGTTCGAGTCCCCCCACCGGCACCATGGCGAGTGGTCTTATAGCATTTGAGATATGCTGTAAGATCACTCGCCTTTTTTATTTCAAAGGCGAGTAACGGACAGGGCAGGAGTTAAGTTTTCATCGGTACAGATAAGGTCAACGCCTTTTTCTTTGAGCAGTTCTGTCAGATGATAAGCGTCCGTGGAGCGCCGCGCAAGCCGGCTCAGTTTCCTCACCACCAGGGCGTCCATTCTCTTTTCCTGGACGGCCCTCATAACTTCGGTCAGACCGGGGCGGTCAAGCTGGATGCCGCTGCCTACCTCAGTAATCATGTCCTCGACTGTGTAGCCGTTCTCCGCAGCCCAGTGCCGCAGATAATCCTTCTGGCACTCCATCGCCATGCTGTCGTTGTGGGCAAGTCGGCAATAGATCAGAACACGGGTTTTCTGTGCCATACTATCACCCCACTTTGGTGTCAGGCTGATAGCTGACATATACGCCCTTGCGGGTGTTCACAGTGATGTCCGGCATCGGGAGGGGCAATGCTCCGGGAATCGTGATCGCCCCCACACAGTTGTAATGGATGGTGAGACGCTGTACCCACGTCCCATTGACTTTCTCCGCCTGATGGACTTCGATGTACTGAACCAGCTCGTCCAGCATCCTGGGTGTGAGCTTTCTGGCCCGCGTGTACTTGCGGACAGACGAGATGAACATATCAGCCGTCACAGCCTTGCTCTTGGTGCGCTCAATGCCCTCCTGCAAGGTCTTGATCTTGGCTCGGAGTTCCTTCTGCTCGTCCTCATACTTGGTGGACATCCGGGCAAAACGCTCGTCACTCAGCTTACCGGCTACATTGTCCTCATAAATACGCTCGAACAAGGAATCGAGTTCTCGGTCACGGGCTTTCGCGGTGTCCAGCTCCTTCTGAATGAGCTTTCGTTCATCCTCCGCCGCCTGCTGGGTGAATCCCATCATCAGCGCGGCAAACTCCTTCTCATAGTGACAGACAAAGCGGGTCAGCCGTCTGATCTCGGCCAGCACAATCTGCTCCAAAAAGTCAGCCCGGATATAGTGCGTGGAGGAACAGGTCCCCCGGTTGCCCTTGTAGTTGGAGCAGTTGAAATATTCGATCTCTGGGTTGCCCTGGTTGAAATGGAAGTGGAGGTTATTGCCGCAGTCCGCACAGACCAAAAGGCCGGAAAACATATGCTTCTCGCCCTCATGGGTACGGCGCTTGCGGACTTTCCCCCGCCGCTCCTGGATTTTCTCCCAGGTGGCCCGGTCAATGATGGCCTCATGCACGTCCTTGAAAATCGCCCAATTCTCGCGGTCATTTTCAATACGGCGCTTGTTTTTGTAGGACTTGGAATAGGTCTTGAAATTGAGAACATCGCCGCAGTATTCCTGGAGAGTAAGGATTTTGGTGACGGTTGAGCTGTTCCAGTGGCAAGGGCCGTACTTGGGCGGCTTCCCGGCCCGCTGGACACCCTTGGCCTGCCAATAAAAGCGCGGGGTCAGGATTTCCTCTTTACTGAGGGCGTCAGCGATCTGCTCTACCCCCATCCCGTCCAGGCTCATGCGGTATATCTTCCGCACCACAGCGGCGGCGGTTTCATCCACGATCCACCGTTTGGGATTGTCCGGGTCCTTCTGATACCCATAGGGCGGCTGGCCCATCGGTTCGCCGGAATTTCCTTTGATCTTGTTGCTGATGCGGCGTTTCTTGGAAATATCGCGGGCGTACCACTCGTTGAACAGATTTTTTATGGGCGCTAACTCGTTCTCACCCTCGTCGGTGTCGATGCCGTCAGACACCGCCACCAGCCGAATGTCGTGCTCCGGGAAAAATTCTTCGGTCAGCCGCCCAACCTCAATGTAGTTCCGCCCCAGGCGGGAAAGGTCTTTCACAAACACGGCTGCGGCTTTGCCCTTTTCGATCTCCTGGAGCATGGAGACAAAGCCAGGACGGTCCATCGTGACGCCGGAAATCCCATCGTCATAGAAATGGACGAGATTGGTATATCCCTTTTCTTTAGCGACCTTGGTGAGCAGCTTCTTTTGATTCTGAATACTGTAACTGTCGCCGTCTAAGTTATCGTCGCGGGAAAGGCGCTCATAGAGGAACGCCGTGGTCTCGCGGCTTTTTCTGCTCTTTGACTGTTTCATCACAGCCTCCTTTCCGGCAGCCAAACAGCAGTATTTACAGCTTTAGTTATACTACGTCCGGCCAGTAATGTCACGGATGCGGCAATATCTATTTGAAAGTGGCGTCAGCCCTCATGAGATTCAGCAGCAGCGCGGCAAGGGTGGTATCTCCAGTTTCCTGGAAAACCGGCTGGACCACAAAGGTCCGCCCTTCTACGTTATAGGTAGAGGACACGTCCAGCGGCTCAGGTGTCCCCTGCTTCCCCGTTTTAGGGATAGGTTTTTGATTCATATTTGCCTCCCATTGAAAGGGACAGCCGCGCCGGAGTATAGCGGTGCCGCATACATCTGCGGCCAGTTTCCGGCGCGGCTGTTTTGTTTTTCCGTTTCGATGCTTCGCCGTATTTGCCACGCATCCCCGGCGAAAGGGGGTATTGCTTCCTATTCGTAGGCCGCCCTTGGTGGGCTGTCATAACTCCACAACACCGTTACGCCGTATAAGGCTCCTATCGCTTACCTTCGCCTGTTGGCAAAAGTTCGCTCCTGGTGCCGGTCCAGCTTGCCCCGGCAGATCTGCGCTCTGCCGGGACTTCCGTATGCCGCAGGGTTCCGTCTCAAGTCTATGGACGGGCGTGAGCAAGTATCATTGTTACCCCATGCTGTCATTGCGCCCAGCCTTACCAGGGCCGGGTCAAAGGCTGCGTTGATCGCTCGGCCAGCTTGTCCATCACCTCCTAAAGCTGGCTGTCCTGGCGGCGCACCTTCCGTCGCTGTTCACATGGTTCTTGTGCCTGCAATACCGTGTGTTCAGTTGTCGATGTACGAGTGAAGGATAGGGGGAAATGCGTCCTTCACCCTACGCCGCTGAAATGGGGTTTTGTCTCCCTATTCAGTCAAGATTTTTTTCAGCTTCTTCTTTGCCGCCGCGATGCTCTTGGCAACATTCTGAAAATTGGCATTTTCGGTCTGCGAAATCTGTCGCACAGTCATACCGCAGACGCAGGACAGCCACAGACGGCGGCGTTGTATCGGCGTAAGGCAGCTATCCAGTCCCAGCATGAGCAGGCGAGCTAATTCCTGACGCTCCTGCTGATTTTGGACATCAATCAGAATATCCTCCGCCGATTGGACAGCGATCCCATCCCCGGTTGCTGGGACTGTGTGATTAGAAAAAACATGGTTCCCCTTTTCAAGTTCATGGTAGTCGGCGTCGGACCACGCCTTCCAGTATTGGAACTCTTTCACACTGGAGAAGTCCTCCAGAGTGAGCCTGACCAGGGTGCCGGTAGAATCTATGTAGACAATGGCCGTCGGGTCCATCTTATTCAGAGCATAGTCGCTCTTGGGGTCAAACATTGTGTTACCTCCGTTTCGTTCGTTGGTAGGGCTGGGACGGTGCATCGAAACGGAGGGGTGGGCCTCGGCAACCACAGGTGCCGACAGGTTTTGTCATTATTCGACAAAGCAGGAGACCGGATACTTTCAGCGAGTATCCAGTCTCCTGCTTCATGGAATAATAAGTTGTAATAATATGGACGGATTGGTCATGTCCCTGGGGATAATGGGCCGCAGTTTTGTCACAGATTTTTTTTGCGATCCGCCTGACTTTGGCGCAGGCAGACTAAATAAATAAGCCATAGCCGTCTCCAAAACAGCAGCTATGACTTTTGAGCATGAAAAGCGTTCCGCAAAGCTGCCGTTTTTTTTACAGCTTCCCGGAATGGAAGTTTTCAAAATATAGACTGATAGGACTTTCTTTCTTGACTTATTGGGTGCTTTGATTCCTTATTCTGGACCGATAGAATAAGGTCGAGGTGACAAATATGTCGGATAAGAAATTTACAACAGATGAAAACTTAAAAAAACTCGGAAAACAGGTCAGGCAGCTTCGGAATGGGCACAAATGGAGCCAGCAGAAGCTATCAGAGGTATCAGGTCTTGCAGTGCGAACGATTTCCAGAATCGAACGAGGACTGATGAATCCATCTTTTGAAGTTTTGACCATCTTGGTCGATGTGTTGGGCATATCCTTTGATTCTCTGTTTACATCGTCTGACGATCAGGACATTGACATCCAGGAATTGATTGGGTTATATCGGGCCTGTTCGGATCAAGGTCGGCAACTAATCCTGACGGTAGTTCGCGCAATGGCAAGGGATCTGATAGCTAAGTAAGAATCAAAATAAGCCAGTAGGCAAGTACCAACCCTGCCCACTGGCTCTTGCTTAAAGATTGATCACTTCCTGGGGGTGACTACAATATGTGCTTTACGATCCAGCTATAAACCAGCCTTGATAAAATTGCGCCAGTGGGTAAGGATTACCTTGCCCACTGGCGTTTGCTCAGGCATGGTCGCTTTGCCTTTGCTTCCATCAGTACCCAGGCCAACCCTCTGTAAATTAAGGATACGGCCCTACTTTGTATTGATATTGAATTGAATTTGTGTTTTGTGTGAAGATGGCTTTTACTTTATATTTTCAAACTGCACATTATCTGCGGAAGTTGTGATGGCGATATTGCTTGTACTGTACGTTCTCATAATCTCCTGGAGTTTTGCCACAATGTCTGCCTCGCTCATTTTCAGCAGTTCCTCTGTGCCAGTTTCATTCCAAAAATCCTGTACCGCCTTCATCATGCCGCTGATTTGCCTGTCGCGCTCTCCGACGGTAACAGCCGCTTTGTCTGCAATGTGCCAGGAGAATTGGTAGTACAGGCTGCAATACCCTGATCTGCCGCCGCTGGCCCCAAACCGAAGGGGAAGGTATTGGTCGTGCCAAGAATCGTTTTCTGGCTCTCCGGTGTAGGCGCTTCGGACAGCCTGCCCGTTCTCGTGGCCGGAGAGGAACACAGTCCACTGGACAAAGGCACGTTCGTCCTCGCTCAGCTTCACCTTGAAATCATCGTATCTGTCATCATCCTCGATCCGCACCGTCCGTTCATGATCCTCATCCGCCCAGGCCAGCAGAGCAGCGTTGAAGTCTGCGAGGAACATATCCTGATAGTCCGGCGTTTTCAGGGCCAGCAGAGATTGGTAGTCGCTTTCCGTGCCGTTCGGTGTTGTGCGCTGGTTCTGCTCTGCATCGTTATCCGAACCTGTATCTTCCCCCGCTGCGGACAGGGGGAAATACGCCCACTCAATGGCAACGGTCAGCTCCGGGGTTTGAAAATCGGGCAGTATTCCCTCTACAAAGTTTTTGAGTTCAGCCTGCATATACTCCTCGCTTTGCAGTTGTTCTTCCATTCTGCCCAGCATCATATGGTTCATGGCGTCCCTGACATTCACTCGTATGTCGCAGTAATCTTTGACTTTAACCTTGTCGGTGGCCAAAATGGTCAGCGTATAGGTGTATTCCAGCCTTGCGTTATCCTGCCCTGCGGGGAAGTCGCTTGATGCGGCACCGCTATAGGTGTGCGACTGCCATTTTTCTTTTGTGAGCGGCTCCAGCACATAGTAAACAAATGCGGCAATTTCGTCGCTGTCCCGCAGCGCATACAGCGCCTCATCCTTGGAGAGACGTCCCAGAAGTTCGCCGTACTCTTGTGTATCCGTCTTTTCCCAAACCTTGTTTTGAAACTCCGCAATCGTCATGTGCCGGTAATCGTCAAATTGCAGGGCTTGCAGCATTTGGAGTTCCTCATCGCTGAGCGTGGACGCGAGGACAGACGCTCCTTCACCCGATGACAACAGGGCTTGCGTGTCGGGTACGTTGGTTGGGGCGGTTGCAGCGTTTTTTCCGCACCCCGCCAGCATACCCAAACAAAGAGCAATGACGAGAAAACCGATGATGCCTTTTTTCATAATTTAGGCACTCCTTTCTGTACCCATTTCGAGTACAACATTAAGATACCGCCCTTGTTTGTATTGACTTTGAATTGAATATGTTTTTTCGTGGATATAAGAAATCGACGGCAGGTGTATACCTGCCGTCGATTGAAAAAGGAGCAAATTAGAACGATACCTTTACAAGCACTCCTTGTACCGTATTGCCTATTTCAATTCCTGCACCGTGTAAATCAAGAATTGTTTTGACAATATACAAGCCCAATCCGCTGCCGCCTGTTCGACGGTTGCGCGATGTGTCCACACGATAAAACGCTTCAAACAATTTGGGAATCGCTTCATCCGGGATATGGACGCCTGTGTTTTCCACCGAAAAGCACACTTTGTTCCGCTTCATTGAAAGGCGCACCGCTATTTTATTTTGAACAGGGGAATATGTGATTGCATTGTGGATGAGATTGTCAACCGCCTTTTGCAAAAGCTGCGCGTCACCCAGCAGATATGTTTCCGGCAGCAAGGATTTTTCAAGAGCTAATTCTTTTTGAGCAAATAAATCGTCAAAGGCAGCAAGCCGATCCTCTACCAACCGAGCAAAATCAAAGCGGCTCTTGGTGCAAATATATCCCGGCGTTTCCAATCTTGAAACAGTTAAAAGCTCTTGTACCATCTGTTCCAGCGTGTTTGTAACCTCTAAGGACTCTGCGAGATAGGTCTGATGGTCTTTGTAGCGGCCTATGTTGCACAGCATACCTTGAAGCTGGCCTTTTATGATGGTGATGGGCGTTTTTAGTTCATGGGATGCCGCAGAGAAAAAATCAATTCGTTGCCGTTCCAGTTCCCGCTCCTTATCAATGTCAGCTTGAAGCTGCTTATTTGCACTTTGCAGTTCCAAGAGAGCAGACGATAGCTTTTTGGACAGCTCATTCAAACTGCTGGAAAGTACGCCAATTTCATCTGTGCGATGGACTGGGCATAAGCCGCTGAAATCCAGCGCCGCCATCTGCTTTGAAATTTTACTGATCCGCTTTATCGGCGTTGTCATATAGACAGTATAGAAAAAGGCCGCAATGATGGAGATAACAAGAATTACAATGCTCAAAACAGGGATTGCTTTTTGAAGCGCCTCGGCAATTTGACTTTCCTTTTCTGTGTTTTTTGCGATAAACACAGTATACTCGACATCGCTGTCGGCAAAGTGGAAACGGTATCGTGTGGTCGTATCTATGCCGTCAAATCTGCGGAGTTCCGCGCTGTTACTGGGGAGAATGTGAAACACAAACTCGCCCTCAAATTGTGTTTCCAACGCCTCGTTATATAGCTGAATGTCATACTTTAGTTCACTTTCAGAGAAGTCAAAATTGGGTAATTCCAGATAGGCAAGTTGGGCCAGTTCTTCCGCATCCTCTAATCGGTGCGCGTAGATGTAGGGCGAAAAACGAGCGATGCAAAGATAAGTCACAGCACAGCAAGCTGCCATCAACACAGCCGTGAGCAAAAAGACTTTGATGGACAGGCTGCTCCTAATTTTCTTTATCAATTCTATATCCCACCCCTCTGATCGTTTCTATGTAATCCGCTTCTCCAAGTTTCTTTCGCAGGTTTTTGATATGCGTGTCTACAATTCTCTCATCGCCTAAAAATTCATATTTCCAGAGCATTTGCAGCAGGTTTTGCCGGGTCAATATCCTGCCCTTATGCAAAATCAGTTCCCGCAGTATTTCAAACTCACGCGGAGTAAGATCAATATCTCCTTGCTCCGAATATACTCTATATGCACCTAAATCCAAAGTCAGTGTCTTGTACGAAAGTGTCTGCGGCGCTTCATTCTGCCTTGCCGTCCGTCGTAGAACGGCAGCGATCTTTCGTAGCAGAACAGGCATTGAAAAAGGTTTTGTAACATAGTCATCAGCCTGTAAGTCCAGCCCTTTGATCTGACTTTGCTCACTGTCTAATGCAGTAAGCATGATAATCGGCACATCCGACTTTTGTCGGATAACCTCACAAACACCGTAGCCGTCGATCTTTGGGAGCATAATGTCAAGCAGTACCAGGTCAAAGGGCTGTTCAGAATATTTTGCGAGGGCTTCTACTCCGTCAGCCGCCAATACAATGTTATGGCCTGCTTCCTTTATGAAGTCGTGCAATAACGCCTGTATAGATGGATCGTCCTCGACAATTAAGATTTTGCTCATAGCGCACCTCCTTACCGCTGATTGTAACAGTGCAATTTGAATCTATTGTGTAGATTCTATATTTTCACGCAAATTCAGCGACAATATTGCCTTACTGAATGATGTGTCCTTTTGCTCAGATAATCATTTCCGAAAATGTGCCAGCCATCCGGCCTACAAAACTCCATTGACGTTCCATGTAGGATTTTAGCTGCTGGGTGTCCCGCTGGTAGTCTGCATAGATCATATTCAAAGCATCAAAGTGATTCGCTATGGCATGGGCAGCACAGTAACCGCTCTCCATTCCGGCAGAAATGCCCTCGCCCATCGGATTGAGGAACCCAGCGATCTCACCGGCGAACAATACCCGGCCCTGCCCATAGGTGACGGAGCAACCGGGCTGGATATGAGGCATCAGCCACTTTTCCGCCTTGACCTGCTGCTCGATTTGCAAGCCGTGACGTGTTTTCATGTAAGAGATAAACCGCTGATAGAAATACTCAATTCTGCTGGTGTCCTTCACGGAAACACCCAGCACCAGCATTTCATCTTTCACGTTGAACCATGCGTCATACTCGGATAGCTCCGGCTGTAAATAGGCGTAGAAATAGTGCGGGTCTAACTGGATTGTTCCCCGATTGAATGTCTGAAAGGTCGTGATGAAATCTTTGCAGTTCCCAAGCAATTTCCGCTTTAATACGCCGGTGACACCCTCGCAGTCAATGACGTATCTGGCCTGCTCCGTACAGGACGATTCCTCCCGCAGCGTGATAGAGATCAAATCGTCCTGTTCCCCGCAGGAGATGGCGCTGGTGCTGTCCCGGACTTCTGCGCCGGACGCTGCCGCCTGCTCCGTCAGCCAGTTATCAAAGGAGCTGCGCCAGACGTTCAACCCGCCCTGCTCAAAGCGAAACTCCCGGCCCTTATCGTCCGTGAATATCATGCCCCGATTTTCTACCGGGGTACACGTTGCGGATAGCGGCACATCCTGTCCATAGTAGCGCCGCACCAAGTCCACTGTTTTCTGGATCAGAACGCCGGAACAGGATTTATAGCGGGGGAGTTTATGCCGTTCTACCAGCAGGACATGAAGCCCTTTGTCAGCCAGTACCTTTGCGGCGGTGCTTCCAGCAGGGCCAGCGCCGACAACTATTACATCGTACATGGAACATACCTCATTTCGATAATTTCTGCTTCGATTATAGCATAATTATATGATCTGTACAACGATAAGCAAAAAGAGCGGTCCTGCGGGAAAACGGGGGTTGGAGAAACGGACCAGCTAAGCAAAGTCAAGCACTTTTTTCAAAACTACAAATAGGAATCCCCCAAATACCAGCGTGTTTACGCGGACGACATATCTATAGTAATATTCGAAATCATAACAAGTGAGGCTCTAAGGACGGCGATTTCTGCAAGGGCGTCATTAGTAGGCTGGAATGGAGCGGAGTGCTGTCATCAGCACTCCGCTCCATTCCAGCTGCCTGCATTTTTGAGTCCTAACATAATAATGAAACGCTATCCTGCATCAACTTTTTTACTTTTGGTTTTTCTTAGCTTATGATAGTTTTGCAGGCGTTTAACGGGTGGGGGACGCCATGAGGAACATTTCCACTCTGTCAACCAGTTAATACAATATTGCGGGATGATATTGCCTTTTTTTGTCGAATGTGATAAACTCTACTCGTTTGAGGAATTCTACTAAAGGGAGATGGAGGCATTTGATAGAGAAAATTTGTGCAATGGTTATACCACTGATACTATTCATGTCAAAATATGTGTTGCCCTATCTTAATTTGAAAGCTTACAAACTGAATAGTAAGGATATATGGATTGAAATTATTCATTTCCCTGTCGACATGCTTTTTATTGCGATTGCCTATATTACGCCCAAAATGGCTAAAGATATGAGCCAAACTCAATTAACGTCATCTTCATTGAAAGCGTTCATTTTATTTGGCCTTGTGTTGTACTTAATTCCATATTACGTCGTTGCTACGGATGCTTTGGAAACTGCTTATAATGACAAAAAAAGAATAGTGCATTGGACGTGTTTGACGTATATTGGTGCTATCGTGCTGATTATGCTAACATTTGTTATAGAATGAGGTCATTATGAAAAAAGAAAAAATAACTAATAAAACCTTCATAGTTTATACAATTGTATCTCTTGTCATATTCGTAGTCGCGATTTTAATTATAATTGTTCCGACTTTTAGCGTTCAAATTGTTGAAATTATTAACGATTTTGTGGAGGGAAAAGTTTTTTTTGATATTGTCAAAATATTAGCGGAGGTTTTTCCCCTCACTTTGCTGGCATTAATTGGAGTAAAAACTGCGAAGGATTTAATAATGTGTAGCTTTTCAATTACTCCAAATCTTAAATTGATTAAAAGTCAAATCCAAGATACTTCTGAGGAAAAAAAGGTTAATGTTGAATTTATACACGGGGGGGCTGATACCAATTTACTGATTTCCTTGTATCAATCTCGTGAGCAAGCAAAAAAATCTACCTGTTCAGGTCCAATTCAAGACCATCTCGTTTATATATTGGCCAGTTTGCAAGGTTGTTCCGAGGAATTGTTTTGCTCGGTAAAGTCCATTTGTGACGATATGAAGTTAGACACAATTCAATCTCGCGCGAATGCCATAGTGGAACATAAGGTACAAGGAATACAATATCCAATCAGCTTTGCTCAAATAATTATAGTGATTTTTGATAAAAGTGATACTGAGCTATATTATAAACTCGGAATAGCTCACGCCTTGAATAAGCCAACAATATTGTTAATAAATACTAATGATCTACCGCAAGTTCTAATAACTGGTAAAAATGTTATTTATTATTCTGATTTGCGCGATTTGGAAATTAAACTATCAGAAAATTTAAAAGAGTTGCTAAAATAGAAACTGCTTAAAGGGTGACCTGGTTCACCGTCAGTAACTGGAGCTGAGAGTTACGGTTGGGAAACTAATAAGAAACGAAATATGGCGGCGAGGTCTTTTATAGAAGGCACGAGTGTAAATCATTCTATGTTAGGCTTAAAGTACGGAGACGGCCTACTTAATTTATGTAATAGTATCAAATGCCTTGAAGGTATAGTATCGAGGGCCATCTTTTTGATGACCTATCAAAAAGATGCTATGCGGTGGTAGCGGTAGCGAATCAGAAATGATAAATCTCATTCAACTGGTTTAACAAGGCCAAAGATTTTCAAAAAGATTTTAGACGTATGTTGCAAGGGGAAACGGAACTTGACAACACTCCTACAGTCCCAAGATTTCTGCTCAGACAGCAATAGGCATTCCCTACCGCTGGGCGTGGTTTTTGACTGGTGAAGCATAAGGGGGGGTGATCACGGCATACAGCAAAGATAATGTTGAAGATTTTGCACATTACCGCGCATAACACAATTTCAAGATTATTACGGAGAGAAAAAGAATGAAAAAATTTGTTTTTGTTCTAATGCCATTCAGCGAAGATTTTAATGATGTATATCAATTAGGAATAAAAACGGCATGCCAATCAGAAAAGGTCTATTGTGAAAGAGTGGATGAGCAATATTACGAGGGGAGCATGTTGGATAGAATATACAATCAAATACAACATGCAGATTACATAGTAGCTGATATGTCTACAAAAAATCCCAATGTATTTTATGAAGTGGGCTTTGCCCATGCTCTTCAAAAAAAGGTTATTTTAATTACCCAAGAGGAAAATGATATACCATTTGACTTAAAACATTTTTACCATATAATTTATAGCAAAAATAGATTAAGCGCATTGAATGAAAAGATTAGAGCAAGAATAGATTGGTATCTGTCAACTGATGATATGGATAATAACAACGCTGAGTTTGAGCTTCAGGTTTTTGTGAATGGAACGCTACTAAGGAAAAATGAGATGACAGACATAACTATTTACCTTGATAAAGAATTATATGAATACCGTAACCAAACTAAGTATACAGGTAAAATAAGTGTAGTCTTAAAAAATCCTATGTCAAAAATATTTTCTGCTAAAAACAATGAGGTATCAGTGATCCTCTCAAACAACGTTCCAATAGATACAAAGTACAATGTAAAAATTTTACCAGATAATAAGATTTTGGTTGTAACTAATTTTTCTGGTGAAGTTTTGTTTCCCCAAAGTTATTGGGGTAAAAATATTGGATTAGAATGTTGGAGCCATAAAAAGTTAAACGATGATTATTCGGGCGAAATTGTTATTAGTACCCCTTTTTCTCAAGAAAGCTATCCTTTTGTTTTCGTTTTTGATGTGACTTCATAACTTTGCCATAAAGCGTAATTCGTCTATATCCCTCAACAATACTTCTTTCCAGATTCCTTTTCCGTTGGTATTTCTTGATGAAGAAAAATACTCATGAATTTCTAATAGTTAGGCGGTTGCCAACAATCTTAGAATCCGTTTAAAATCTTCTGATAAGGATGGCGATAAGAGCAAAAGTAAGGATCTGAGCAGAAATAAGAAGTTTGCGCTCACAATTTTTCCAAAGTCTGCGGAATTTGTCGAGCCAGCCAAATAGACGCTCTACCACCCAACGGCGAGGGAGAAGAACAAACTTGTGTAATTCACTGCGCTTTACCACCTCAACCTGCGCACCGCAAAGATCCTTAACCTGATTGGCAAAGCGTTCGCCAGAATAGCCTCCATCTACCAGGAACTTCTCCACGTGAGAAAGATTGTCCAGGTTGAGAAGGATCATCTGGATGGCTCCATCCCGATCTGTAACGTTAGCGGTTGTTACGGCTATCGCGTGAGGCAGTCCCATCGTATCGACTACGACATGGCGTTTGATTCCGGATACTTTTTTCCCGCGTCATAACCCTTTTCTTCCGCCGTATCCGCATTCTATACGCTTTGTGCGTCAACAATTCCAAAGCTGGTCTTATCCCGCCTTAAATCTTCGTTCCGTATCTGTTTTACCAGCTTTTGCAATACTTTATCCAGAATGCTGACGCCCGTTTCATCCTTTTCGGACCATACCCGGAAATAATAATACACACTCTGCCATTTGGGGTAATCGCTTGGCAGCATCCGCCATTGAATCCCACCCTGTACCACATATAACACTGCGCAAAACACATCATACAAATCATATGTTCTTGGCCGCGTCTTCTTCCTCGCACCTTCTAAATCCTCTCGGATCAGATTATATTCCGCCCGACTGATATCGCTTGGGTATTGATGCATCTTTGCCTTCAACTCCTGCCGGTTTTTCCTTATTATCTACCTTTTGGACGCTCTTGTCAAAAGTTTTTGAACAGGCTCTTAGACTTTGAGTGTGTTCTTGTGGTTGGCGCAACTCAAATGGTTTTTGATCACGTAGGACAGCAAAAATGATATTAGAGATTTTGCGCATCACAGCACACATGGCCACTTTACCTGGTTTTGATTTGATTTTTTCTTCGTAGTAAGCGGCAAGAACAGGATTACAAGTGGGACGCTTTTTCTGGATTGCAACAGAGTTCACAGCGGCCATGTGGAGTGCTGCACGGACTTGAGGGGAACCTCGTTTGGACATTTTGTTTTTGGAGCCGCGGAATTTACCGGACTGTCTCTCACCAGGGTCGAGGCCAAAGTAAGCAGCCAACTGCTTGGGCTTGCGAAACAACGAAAAGTCACCAATCTCGGCGAGAATGGTGAGGGCTGAGTTGAATCCGATTCCAGGAATAGTTTGCAACAGGATAAGATTTTTCTGAATATACGTTTCCTGCTTAACCAGAGCCTTTATATCTTGCTCTATTTGTTGGATATTTTGGAGTAAAATCTCCAAGACATTTAACACGGTGGCAATTACTGCTGTGGTGCCAGGGGCAATGATTCCAAGTTTGGCAGCTTCTTCTGCAACTGTATGGAGTTTTACGGACTTTTTACGAGAGAACGCCATTCCGCATCGGCTGGCAGTGTGGATTAGATCTGCCAGTTCATCCTCACTTTTTGACAAGAGCACTTGTGGTGTTGCACATTCCTTCAGAACAGCGCGAGAACTTACACCACCCACATCCGAAAACACTTCATCATATCCTGGAAAAACTTGATCCAAGTATGCGGTTAGCCGATTCTTATAACGTGTAACATCACCCATCAGTTCAGACCTCTGGCGGCATAGTAACCGCAGTCCCCGCAAACTATTCGTCGGGACTTGAGAGGCTCGTAATACTTTCAACCGATAGAGGATTGCCATTTTATAGGCATCTACTTTGTCATTTTTCACTTTGCGGACATTGATATTTTTTAGCGCCCCACTTTGAATTGGGTTGACAACGATAACCTCTAAGCCAGCCTCTTGGAAAAATTGAAATAGGATGAGGTGGTAGTGAGAAGTAGATTCCATAACTACAACGGGGGTAGTACCATACTCGCCTTCAATTCGGCGTAGTTCAGTCAAGGCACGTTCCATACTTGGTAAGTCATGGTAGATTTTCATGCGGGTTAGAACATCGTTGTTGGGGGCGAGGACGCACAGGTCACTGAAACGTTTGCTTACGTCCACGCCAGCTACGGGAACAGTTTGGTTCATATTGAGATCTCCTTTTCTGCGGGTATTTCATCGTTTGCAAGAGCTGACAGGCGCGTATGAGACAAGGGTAGGCGGCAGAGCCGCACCCATCCAGCCAAAAGGTCAATACTCCCGCAGGATGAACGGGCGGTCGCGTTTTAGAGTAATTCCAGAGGAAACCCAGCAAGCAGGTGTGCCACTTTCTTCCCGCGTTGGTTTTATCCTAATACAGCTTTCCTCTGAGTGCAACCCCACCGCACACTCTGGTAAGCCTGAGTAGCTTACCGTCTTTCAGTGTACCGGCAAGCAATGCACGATGGTCCCATCGTGCAAAAAATGAACGCCCCGCCTCCGGCGAGGCGTTCATTTTGCTTGTTGGGGGCCGCGCCCCCAAACCCCGTTGAACAGCTCCGTCCCGGAGCTGGCTGCGCGTCCCTTCGGGACGCTTTTTTGTCGGGCCTACGGCCCTCCCGGACGATGGAAACGGTCAGCGTTCCCCCTGGCGCTCCGCGTCAATATCCGTTTCGGATTTGTCGTAGCCCATCAAACGGTCCACGTTGGCCTTGACCGTCAGCAGCTCTTTCATTTCGGCCCGCGCCTTGCGATACTCGGCATAGGCGGACTTTTTTTCAGCCAGCAAAGCGGCGTACTCGGTCTGTAAGCCCTTCACCGTGGGCAGCTTTTTCAGCCCGGTTTCATCGAAAAATTTCTTTGCCGCCTGATGCAAAAGTATCTCACTTTCATGCTCGGCCTTGAATTTTTTAGAGTACCCAGCTTTGCGATAGGCCACATACACGTCGTGGGTCTTGGAGTAATTGATGATGTGGGTTTTCATCACAGCGATCTCCGCCATGCGCTGCTCCGCCGCCTTGATCTGTGCGGAGAGTTTGTTGTAACGGGCGGAAGCACCATCCGCTCTTTTCACGAGATCGGCATAGTCCAGCAGCCCATGCTCCGTCAGATAGTTCATCGTCTGAGCCATCTGCTTCAAATTGAAAACACTGGCCCACCGCGCATAGCCCGCGCCCTTTCCGGCCCGGAGCTTGGCCTGGATGTCCACCAGCAGATTGACCTTCGGCGGATCTGCGCGGTGGACATTTTGCGTCTGGAGCGTGTGCGTCCGCTCCCCGGCGAGGACGGCCAGCAGCGCGGAAATATCGTACTCAGCACCCAGGCTGTCCCCATCCAGGCGGACAAATCTTTTCTGCCCTGGCGCTTTCAGCCGGATGGATTTTCCCCGTGGCGATACCTCAATATCCGCCTGCTTCAGCAGCTCCAACAACGCATCCAGATCGGCGGGCTTTTGAGCAAGGGCGGCGTCGATTGCCATGCGGAGCCGCTCTCGGTGGCTGGGTGGTTTACCGCCCAGCCACTTGTCGTAGCTCTTGCCCTGGCCTTTTGGATTCTCCACAATGGAGTACCCATTTTCAATACAGATGGTGTCGCTGAGACGGCGGACAGCACGAGTGCTGCCCCAAAAATTTCGGAACTTCCTTGTATGGTCTAAGCTGGTGGAGTTCCAAATGATGTGATTGTGGATGTGGTGGCGGTCAATGTGAGTGCAGACGATGAACGCATGGTTGCCTTTGGTAAATCGGCGGGCCAGCTCACAGCCCAGGCGGTTGGCTTCCTCCGGCGTGATCTCGCCTGGGACAAAAGACTGGCGGATGGTATAGGCGATCACATCATCCGCCCCACGCCGCCTGCCGGTCTTGGATATGTACTGCCGCTTGGAAAATAAAAACTCCGCGTCCGCGATCCGGCTGTCACACTGGAAGCTGGAGATCAGTCTGCCGTTGTCCGTCTTTTGCGGATTCTCCACATAGTCGATCATGTCACTGATGGCCTTTTTCATCGTCCGGCCTTTGCCGACGTGCAGGGGCATGATGCGAGTGGTAGCGATAGGATGCACCCCCTTTGAGAAAATGGACGGCCCACGTTTTGAACCGCAGGCCGTCCGCTTAGATCGTGTTCAGCTTTCCTTGCACCGGGCGGCGAGTTCCTCGCCCATGCGTTTAATGTCCTGTTCCTCCTGATCGGTCAGATCCCGCTTGTAGCCATCGGTGAGAAGATACCCCTGGTATTCCTCATAGCTGGGGCGAAGCACACTCAGCAGCTTTTTGGGGGTGGGGCAGAGCTGGGACGTCACCCAATTATTTTTGCAGCTCTCCCAATCCACCACCATAATCCCCCGGCTGGTGGTCAGTACCTCGCAGGCTTTGTCCTGGGCCAGATAGTCCCCAAAAACCTCTAACACTTTTTCAAAAGACAGCATAGAAATCACTCCCTGATTTTTTCTTATACCAGCATAGCGCCGAACATGATTTTTTGCAAGGATGCGGTGGTCCCCGGATGCACAAGTTTATTCTTTCCCCGCCTGGGTGGGATATTGGAAAATAACCTTTTTCTTTCGCTGGGCAAATTCCAGGGTCTTGGCCGCACCGCCCCAGCTATGAGTAACGCCGGAGATTACCACGCTGCTCTCGGACACCATCCACTCGTTGCGCTTCACAATAGCGTACCGGGGCGGCACCGTTTCCAATGGCGGATAGGTGGTGCTGTCATATCGGGAAGCGTCAATGTCCCGGTTGAGATAAGCCAGCACCAGGATCAGCTCAATGTGGGGATAGGTTTCCTTCTGCTTCCGCACCGCCGCCGCAGCCAGACCATCAAAGGCCCCATAGCCGCCGAGGTAGAATGTGGTGGCTCCACCCTCAATGAGCGAGGGCAGTATCATGTCCAGCCACTTTGAAAATCCAGCCGTCTGATTGATCTTGCTGTGGCCGCAGAATGTGACGTTCATCTTCCTCCCTCCTATGCTTGCATATTTCGTTTTTATTATACGAAAGAAATTATTGAATTGCAATGATTTACACAAGCATAATTAACGAAGAATACAAGCACAGGAGGTGGGCGCGTTGAAAGACATTTTGGCTGTCATTTTGGAAAACCGAGAAGCAAGAGGGTGGACGGAATATCAGCTTGCCGAGCGATCTGGCTTGCCGCAGTCCACGATTTCCTCTTGGTATCGAAAGAACATGATTCCCACGGTTCCATCACTTGAAAAAATATGTCAGGCATTTGGCATCACATTAGCTCAACTTTTTGCGGAACAGGGAACGCCCGTATCACTGACGGAATCTCAGGTTGAATTGTTGGAACGCTGGTCGCGGTTGAACAAAGAACAACAAGCTGTGATTTTCCAACTGCTCGACATCATGTAAATAAATTTTAGGAGGGCGGTTCGACTGGACAGCCCTCCCCCTGTTCACTGAATTTTCGCCAGCGAAGTCAAAATGCTCTGTGCCGCGTCCCACAGCCGCTCATGGTTTTGCCGAAGTTCTTCCAGATCGGCGTCATAGAATCTCCCCGTCTCATGCACCCGGCGCGTGAGCTGGTTGAGGTTATTGCTGGACCGCCGCAGCAGGGACACCATCTCTCCCAGCTCCGGCAATTCCAGGTTGACCACAAAGCCGTCAATCGCCATCTTGCGCAGATATGCCGCCATGTTGGTGGTGCCGAGCTGGGCCATCTTCTGCTCAATCAGCGCCCGTTCCTCCGGGGTGACGCGGAACTTTAACTGTACCTCCCGCTGTAAATTAGCCACGGTTACAGCTCCTGTCCCGTGGCCTTGCCCTTGCTGGGGGGCTTGGGCGTGTCCGGCTGCTCCTGGAGCTTCTTCCGCACCGAGGGCTTGCGCAGGCGCAGGGGCTTGGTGCGGTTCTCATCCTTCGAGATTAGGGCAAACAATCCATTACGGCCAACCATGGAAGAAAAGGCCAGGGATTGGAAGGGCAGCATAGCCATGAGCCGGTCATGATCCTTTGTGCTTGCCCGCATCAAAAAATCCTGGGAGATTTGGGCCATATAGTGCGTCCCATTGGGGCTGTTCGGCCCCTGTGCCTTCTGGAACTCCGTCAGGATTCTCTGCGCTTCCGCCTTGATGTCCTCCCGTTTGAGGGGCAGGGACAAAAGATATTCATGCTGTACTGCATCAATAAACAGGTCTACCTTTGCGGAATGGCTTTCCAGCGTACAGTCCCCCCGTCCGCTTTTCATTCCGTACAATGGTACGGTCTTGGCCCAGCTTTGATTATGGCCAGTAATCCGGGTGTCGTACTCCCGTTCCCGGACTGTATATGCCAGCACAAAAAATACCCGCTCCGGGCTGAATTGGGTCAACACCTTCCTGGCCGTACTGGGGGTAAAGTTCATATTGTCCCATCCGTCGCGGATGGCATCGTCGATGGCGCACTTACAAGCGGTATGGGCTTTCATAGACGCCCGGTACTGCTCCAATTCACCATGTTCACGGGCATAGCTTGCGGGATATTGATAAATCGGGGTCTTGTCCATTTTGATATTCCTCCATTCCCTTTTGGGATTTGATGTGATACAATAGCAGAAAATTAGAAATGCGGTGATGTGGTATGGCGTACAGCGACGAGATGTGGGCAGAAGCGAAAAAGAAATGCCGCTTGAATAACGAGGACATCGCCCTTGCCAAACGGCTGGGGCTGAATCCACGCAGCCTTATCAAAAATATCCCTAACAAGAGCGAACCATGGAAAGCGCCGGTGAAGGACTGGCTTCATGAGATCGACGAGAAGCGCCAGAAAAAGGCAGCGCAGAAGCAGAAACGGAAAGCAAAATCAGGCGTTTGAACTCCTTCCTTTTCTGCGTAAAAAGCAGCCAGGAGGTTTTGATCTCCTGACTGCTGATATTTATATCAAGATTTATAACTCCTGCCCATCCTTTTGTATGGAGGGGAGTTTGATGTGAAACATCCGGCAGTAGTCCCTTTGGGCCTCCAGCTCGCACTCGGCAATCAGCTTCACAAAGGCTTCATCCGAGGGAGACCGTTCCCGCTGGGCCTGCTGCAAAGCGGTGATATAGTCGTGCCGCCACACCGGGGGAATCGAAACGATGCAATAACCCTGGTTTATCAAGATCAGGTTCATGAGCAGCCGCGCTGTGCGCCCGTTGCCGTCCTGGAACGGGTGGATGTCCACCAAACGGCGGTGGGCATATGCGGCAAATTCTACCGGGTGCATCTCTTTTTTCCTGCGTGGCAGCTCCGCCACAAATGCTTCCATACACGCCGGAACATCCTCCGCAGCGGGCGGCACATACTCCGTCCCGGTGATGAATACCTGTCCTATACGGTACTGTCCGGCGGCGTCCGGGTCGATGCCATGGTAAAATAGACGATGCAGGCGGCAGATCACATCCTCCGTGATGGATAGTTCACCACTCCGGGCAATGGTGAGCATATAGTCATAGGCTTTGGCATGGCCGGTGGCTTCATAGCAGTCCCGGATGGGTTTACCCCCTACGGTGATACCATCCTCAAGCAGTACCTTTGTTTCGGAGATGGTCAGGGAATTACCCTCCAAAGCATTGGAGCTGTAAGTCGTGCCGATCTTATAGTAGGCGTCCAGCTCACGCACCTCTGCTTCGGAGAGCGGACGATAGGCGCGAATCGCCGCCGCGTTGCGGTCAATTTTCGTCAAAAGGTCTCGTTTTGCCATGGCGTCCTCCCTATTCCACAGTAAAAATCCATGGAGATATTATACCATTTTTGCCCGCGAAACGCAATGGAAACGGCACACAAAGCAACGTCTATCGTTCCTGGCTGGGAGACCTGGGCGCTTTCCGTTCCGGCCCCGGCTGTGCAGGCCGCTTCAAGCCCTCCAGCACCGAGGGACGGTCCCTGCTCCTGTCGGCCATGTCCTCGGCGCAGTTTTCGATCACGTCCCGGATGTCATCCATGTAATGGGTGTCCGCCTTGCCCCACTCCCGGTAAATATCCGCCAGCGAAGTGGGGGACGCCAGCAGCGCCGCCGCCTGATCTGCCGGGAGGTCAAAGGCTTCCAGCTCCACCAAAATATCTTCCCGGACGGCAAATTCAGCGGCATGGTCTAAAATTTCATCGGGCGGCAGCGTCATCAGCCATGCCCGGTAGTCCTGCTGTTCCGCGCACATTTGCGCAAACAGGGCACCATTTAATTTCCGTTCATCCATAGTACGATCCACTCCTTTTCAAATATATGGGCAGGCGGGAGATCCACCTGTCCTTCACCGCTCCTGGTAAGGTTTTCGGTTCCTGCCTGTGTCCGGCCCCGGCTGTGCGGGCCGCTTCAAGCCCTCCAGCAGCGAGGGGCGGGCACTTTTGGCAATGGCCTGTTCCTCCTGCTCCTGCCCATGCCTGCCGTCGATGTTCAGCAGCGAATCCAGCTCCGCGAGACGGGCGGACTTCTGCCGCAGCTCGTCCTCCTGGGGGAAGGGCTTTCCCACTTCCTCCTTTGCCGCCGCTTGCTGGGCAAACAGGTTGTCAAGCTGGGCCTTTACCGCCACCAACCGCTCCGGCATCCCTGCCAGCGCATTGTCAATGCGAACCAGGTTGCCGCGAGGGTCCTGCCCCAAATCAGTCTTGTGGGTCATTTCGCCTTTTAGGAGCAGTTCATGCTTGAACAACGACATGGACACCGACATGGAAAAGCCGCGATAGCTGCCGATTTCGACAGGGGTGGTGTCCTTGATCCCTTTGCATATCTCAATCAGCGCGGCCCCTGCCGCTTCCCGGTCCTCAAAGGCTGTCCCTTTTATCACCATCCCGGCAAAGCCCTGGGAGACCTCTTTGGCGGCAACGGCGGGCGGCGCGGATTCAGCGGGTTGTCCCTCCGCCGCAGGAGCGGGGGCGGCGATCTCCTTGATGATGGTCGGGTGGGGATGCTCCGCCAGCGTTTTCATGTCGGCGTTCAGCCCCTCAATGTAGCCCTGATACTGCCTGATCTGCTCCGGGAAATGCTTCAACAGGTTATCTTCCAGCTCATACTGCTTGCTTTGATGGGCCGCTTTCATGATTTTGAGCTTGGACACGTCCACATCCAGCTCCATCCGCTCCTTGATGCGGGGGTCTCCTGCGCACAGCGCCTTGATTTCCGCATAGGACAGGGCCGCTTCATCCACATCCTCGCAGGAACGCACCGGGGATTTAGAGGTCATGATTTGGGAGATAAATTTCTGCTTATTCTCCACAGTCTGCCACAAATAGGCGTCAAAAGTTCCTTCTGTGACATAACGGTACACATGGACCTTCTTATTTTTGTTGCCCCGGCGCTCGATGCGGCCCTTGCGCTGGGTCAGGTCGCGGGGTCTCCATGGGCAGTCGAGATCATGAAGGGCTATGAGCAAGTCTTGAACGTTTGTTCCGGCTCCCATCTTGAAGGTACTGCCCAGCAGGACGCGCACCTGCCCGGAGCATACCTTAGCGAACAGCTCTTTTTTCTGCACATCTGTGTTGGCTTCATGGATGAACGCGATCTGCTCTGGGGCCATTCCCCCGGCGATCAGCTTCTGCCGGATGTCCTCATAGATGGTGAATGGCTTTTCCGGCTCCAACGGAATGGATTCCTCCAGCATATGGAGCGTCGGGTCATCCAGCTTATCACCGCCCCCTTTCAGCGAACGTTTGGAGGGCGCGGCCTTGGGTGTGCTAATATCGCAAAACACGAGCTGGGTCAGCTTCTGATCGTCCCCATCCCGCCAGCATTTCAGGATATTCTCCACACAGCGATTGACCTTGGTGCCTTCCTCGTCAGGCAGCATGGGGTTGATGATCCGCTGATCCAGGCCCAGCTTCCGCCCATCGCTGGTAATTTTTAGCATATTATCTTCTCGCGGGTCCACCGTCCCGGAATGAACCGCGCTGGCCCGTTCGGACAGCTTCTTCACCATTTCCTGCTGGATTTCAGTGGGCTTGGAAGCGATGGTGTGATATTCTACCTCCGGCGTAGGCAGGTGGAGCTGGTCGGCGGTCTTGATGTCGGCCACCTCTTTGAACATATTCATCAGCTCCGGCAGGTTAAAGAACCGGGCAAACCGGGTCCGCGCCCGGTAGCCGGTGCCCTCCGGGGCCAGTTCCAGGGCGGTGACGGTCTCGCCAAACCGGGAAGCCCAGCAGTCGAAGTGCCCCATGCCCATCTCCTGGAGACGGTCATACTGGAGATACCGCTGGATGGTATACATCTCCGTCATTGAGTTCGAGATCGGGGTGCCCGTAGCGAACACCACCCCGCGCCCATTGGTGATCTCGTCCAGATAGCGGCATTTGGCAAACATATCGCTGGATTTTTGGGCGTCTGTGGTAGAAAGTCCCGCCACATTGCGCATTTTGGTGTAGAGGAACAAATTTTTGTAATTGTCGCTTTCATCCACAAACATCATGTCCACGCCCAACTGCTCAAACGTCACCACATCGTCTTTACGGTGGTTGGCCTGCAATTTTTCCAAACGGGCTTCCAGATTGCGCCTGGTGCGCTCCAACTGCTTGACCGTGAACCGTTCCCCGCCGCTGTCCTTCACCTCCTGGATGCCCTCGGTGATCTCCATGATCTGATCCTGGATGAGCTGTTCCTGGCGGGCATAGCTGATGGGGATCTTCTCAAACTGGCTGTGACCGATGATGACCGCATCATAATTGCCGGTGGCAATACGGGCGCAGAACTTTTTGCGGCGGTGCTTCTCGAAATCCCGCTTGGTGGTGACGAGGATATTGGCCGAAGGGTACAGCCGCATAAATTCCGATGCCGTCTGCTCCGTCAAATGGTTGGGCACCACGAAAATGGACTTGTGGCACAGGCCCAGCCGTTTGCTCTCCATGGCGGCAGCGATCATTTCAAAGGTTTTGCCCGCGCCTACCTCATGGGCCAAAAGGGTGTTGCCGCCGTACAGCACATGGGCGATGGCGTTCACCTGATGGGGCTGCAATTCGATCCCAGGGTTGATGCCGGAAAATATGATGTGGCTTCCGTCATACTCGCGGGGCCGGATGCAGTTCATTTCCTCGTTGTACTGCTTCACCAGCGCCTGCCGCCGCTGGGGGTCTTTGAAAATCCATTCCCGAAACGCATCCCGGAGCGCCTGCTGCTTCTGCGCGGCCAAAGTGGTCTCTTTGGCGTTCAGCACCCGCTTTTCCTTGCCGTCCGCGTCCTCCACCGTGTCATAAATACGGACATCCCGGAGGTTCAGAGAATCCTCCAATATGCGGTAAGCATTGGCCCGGTCGGTGCCGTAGGTGCTGTAAGCGGCAATGTCGTTATCACCGACGCTGCCCTTGTTGGAGATCGACCATTCAGCGGTATGCTCGGAATAGCTGACCTTGATTCGCCCCTTGAGGTGGTAAGGCGTTCTCAGCGTTTCATACATAAACTGCTGAATATACTGTTTGTCGATCCAGGTAGCGCCCAGCCGGACCTCAATTTCCGAAGCGTCCAAATCTTTCGGCTGGGCGGCAGTCAGGGCTTCCACATTGGCCTGATACGCCGGGTCGCTGGCCGCGTACACTTCCGCCACCCGCAGCTTTTGGCGCACGTTGCCGGACAGATATTCGTCGGCGGTCTGCCAGCCCTCATAAGGCTCTCCGCTTGCCAGCGGGTCTTTGAAAATGACGCCCCGCAGCTCCCCAATCAGCGCATCCTCCGTCTTGCCGGTGAGCTGGGCCATAAAGCGAAGGTCTACACAGGCCCGTTCCCCGATGGAGACAGCCAGGGCGTCCATGGCGGTGTCCGCGCTGGTGACGGTCTGATGGGGCTTGATGGTGCGCTTGGTGAACATATCCGCCTTGCGTTCCAGCTTGCCGTTCTCGTCCAGCACTTCCAGGGCGCACAGCAGGTAGTAGGCGCTGTCAGCGGAAAAGGCCAGACGGTTGCCCCGGTCATTGATAAGACCGAACTTCTTTGCGAAATTGTCATAAAGCTGGCTCAATTCGGCTTGCTTTTCCTGGATGGCGCTGTCCGGGGTATACTCGTTCATCTGCATATCAATGAGCTGCTGCACACGGTCCCGCAGCTCCACCATGCCCTTGACGCGCTCCTTGGCGGAAGCGGTCAGGTTAGGCTTCACCATGACGGAGTTCTGGCGATAGTAGACCTCCCCATCCACCACGGCATAGGAATAGTTTTTCACGCTGGGGTCGGCGGGGATGGAAGCGACCTCCGGCTCGTTGATGTCCGCGTCCAGCTCCGGGGTCTCGGCTTCCCGGTATTCCCCACGGATGTTCGACACCGCATCATGGAGCTGCTGGGCAAGGTCAGCGCCGGGGATGGGCTTGCATACCAACTGCGCACCAAAGGGGCCGGACGTGATCTCCGGCGTCCCCAGCACCATTTCCGGGTGGCCCTGGAAATACCGGCTCATGGTCACATGGCCGCGCTTTTCCACCCCATCACCGCCGACATAGGTGTGCTGCTCCAAAACATCCACGTCCACCCATCCGGGCAGGGATTCATCCCTGGTCAGGGGCACATCCCGCTTCTGAAGGAACATGATGTCCATGCCCACTTCCGTCCCGGCGTTGGCGAGGGAGGCATTGTTGGGCAGGCGGATCGCGCCCAACAGGTGGCAGCGGCGGGCGATGTACTCCCGCGCATGGCGGTCTTTTTTGTCCATGGTGCCGCCAGCGATGCCGTTGGAGGTGACAAAAGCGATCACGCCGCCAGCCCGAACTTTGTCGATGGTTTTGGCAAAGAAATAGTCATGAATCAGGAGGTTTTCTCTGTCATAGCGCCGGTCTGCCAGCTTATAGCCGCCGAAGGGGACATTGCCGATGGCGAGGTCGAAGAAACCGTCCGGGAAGTCGCTTTTTTCAAAGCCCTGGATGGAGATATTGGCCTTGGGGTAAAGCTGCTGGGCGATACGGCCCGTGATGCTGTCCAGCTCCACACCGTACAGTCTGGACGCGGCCATGCTCTCCGGCAGGAGACCGAAAAAGTTTCCGATGCCGCAGGACGGCTCCAAAATATTGCCGGTCTTGAAGCCCATACGCTCCACAGCTTCATAAATGGCTTTGATGATGGCGGGCCGGGTGTAATGGGCGTTGAGGGTGGAAGCCCGCGCTGAAGCGTATTCCTCCGGGGTAAGGGCCGCTTGGAGTTCCAGAAATTCATCCTTCCAGCCCGGTTTGTCCGGGTCAAAGGCATCGGGCAGACCACCCCAGCCCACATAGCGGGATAAAATCTCCTGCTCGGCGGGGGTGGCGGAGCGGCCCTCCAGCTCAATGGCCTGGAGGGTGTTGATGGCTTCCATGTTGCGGCGGAACTTTTCTTTGGGCGTGCCCACACCCAAATTATCGTCTGTGATGTGGAAATTCCCGGCGGCGGGTGCCCGATCTGCGGCCACTTCCGGCTGGTCCCGTTCCTGTTCCGGGATTTTCAGCGTTTGAATCACCACATCGTAGGGAAGATGATTCGGTTCTGCCGGGTAGATAGCCACGGTTTCCGTGGTAAATTCCTGCGCTGGGGGCGCTTCGGGGACGAACAGACCGGTGTTGCGCTCGTCTTGGCGCAGGGCGTCCTCAAAAATATCCCGGCTGATCGTCTCATGGCTCCAGGAGTAGGGACCGGCGTCGATGCGGATTCCAGTCTCCCCGATCCAGCCGATGGTGCCGCTGATTTCTTGGTTTCCATAGGGGAATACCACCTTATCCCCCACCTGATAGGCGGGCTTGCCCTCCAGACAGACCGTTGGCCGCTGGATCGGCTCATGGGTGAATCCGTCCAGCCCCTGCTGATACAAAGTGCGGAAAACGTAGACGGTTTCGTACCAGCTTCCACTGAGCGCGGCTTTTTTATTGTCCTGTTCATCTAAGATGTGGACCTCTATGCCGGTGGTGGATGTAAAGTAGTCCGCGTGTTCCCCCGTTTGGAGCATAATTGTGTCAGAACGTCCGGCAAAAGCATCCGACAGGCGCTGCCCAATGCGTGTATTGCCCTCGCCGGAACGCAGCCAGCCAGAGATGTAGTCCTTGTCCCGTTGGGTCAGAAGATGGTTGACCAGCACATCGCGCATATCCGGGTCGCACTTTTCCAGGATGGTGCCCAGAAACTCCGTAATATGACCGTTTCGTGTATCCTGGCGCAAAAGCAGCTCAAAGCGGTCCCGGCTTTCGGAACGGATCAGCGGCAACGGCAGGGTCGGGTCTACAAGCTGCACATCGAACAGGTTGATGTCGGTGATCTCAAAGGCCGTCTTGTCCAGATAGACGGTATCGCCCACCTGATAGGCCGGGGCCAGCGGGTCACGGGCGGGCTGCTCCGGGATAGCCTGCTGGATGGCCTGCCATTCCTCGTCAGAAACGGTGATCTCAACCTCATGGGCGGCGTCCCCATTCCCGATGGTGATGGTGTCCCCTTCGCGGGTGATGGGCTGGCCGGACAAGTCCGGGGCCTGTTCCTGCTGGGGCTGGGAGAAGATGGGATATGTCTCATCCACGATTTCCCGATGCAGGCGATAGCGAAAGTCCGGCATATCGTAGTACAGCCGCATAAATTCCGGGTCTGTGATGGTGAGTGCCGCCCGTTTGACCGCTGCGTCACCCTCAAAGACAGCGGTTTCCCGGTCAGAATTGCGGCAGGCGTTTTGGTAGGCTTCGTCCGCCAGCACCAGCTCCTTCACCATGGGCTTATAGCGGTCGTATATCTCCCGGACCGTGGGCGGCGCGGTCACAGCCGCATCCGCTTCCTGCTCCGCGATCCGTTCCACATCGGCCATGACCTGCTCCACAAAAGCGGAGGGCTTATCCCTGGCCTGTTCCAGATGGTCACGGATGGCGGCAGGGTCAATGTCCTCAAAACGGTCCTGTTCTTCCTCGGTGAAAAATCTGCCCTCCTTCACCAGACGGGCAAGGTGGCGCTGCACCTTGGTCCAGGGCAGATCGGTGGCCGCGCCCACCCCATTGACCGGGTATGCCGGAAAATCATCGCCGTATTCATTTTTCAGCCATTCCGCTGTGCCCCGATCACGGGCATGGTCGGTCATGTACTGCTGCACCCGGCGCTTACTGTCCATATCACCGTTCCACTCCTGGAGGGCGGCGTCAATATCAGCCTGGGTGATCTCCCCCGACGGTGCCGGGGCCGGGATGGGCGGTGTGCCCCCCGGTACATGGATGGGCGGTTCAGCTTCCGGCGTTGACGCTGTTTCCAGCTTCATCTGATCGGGATGCGTCTGCCGGTACTGCTCCAATTCCTCCGGGGTCAGATACCGGCCCTCTGCAATCAACTGGCGCAGCCGTTTTTCTGCGTCAGGCCAGGAAATGGTGACAGTTTCCGTTTTCTTGTCAGCGTAGGATTTTTGGATGGTGATGCCAATATCAGGCTCGTAATTGGTCCAGCGATACATCCCATTGGGAAGCTGATGGCCGGTGGCGCTCCGCCCAAACGCTTTTTTGACAGCTTCGACCCTGGCTTCCACGCTCAAATCCTGCTGGAACAGGTCATAAATTCGCAGATTTTGAGGGGTAAACGGCGCTTCAAAGTGGAGCTGTTCATCAATATCGGCCTGGGTAACAGCCAACGGAACCGGCTCGGATACTGGTGCAGGCGCTTCCGTTCCCTGTTCCGGCACATCCCCCAGGCGGTCGCTCTCGTACTTTTTCAGCTCGTCCGGAGTAAGGTAGCGGCCCTCGTCAATGAGCGCCCGGATATGCGCGGCCATTTCCTTGTACTTGATGGAGCGCATAGGGCCGTCCACATCTCTCCGGCGCAGTCTCCATTCAGCGGCAACAAAATATCCGTAACCATTGCCGCCGTCTGCCAGCACACAGGGACCTTCATGGGCACGTTCCTCTGCTGTAACACCATGCCTGTTGTATTCGCCGCGAAGATGGTCCGCGATCTGCTCGTCGGACAAGCCCTGTTGGTACAACGCATATATCCGCTGCTTCCGGCCAACGATGCCAAAGTCCTCGATCAGCAGCTTGTCCACGTCCTGGTCGGTGATGCCCCGTGAAGCGGGCACAGGCCGTTCGGGTTCTGGATGGGAAACAGCAGAAGGACCGGGCGCTTCCGCGCTCGGCCCCTCCGATTCAAGTTCATTATTTAGCTGTAGACCAGCTCCGTCAGGATGATTTCCTCCGCCTGGGCTTTGCAGGTGTTCATCAGCCCCACCCACTTCATCGGGTCTCTGGCCTTCAACTGTTCCGTTGCCCCCGCCGTTTTCACCAGCTCCGGCATCATCAGCTCCAACCGGCGGTTGGCCGCGTCCTCGATCTCCAGCAGGTGGCTGAACAGCGTCCCGTTCAGCGTCAGGCGGTTGAACATCCCCGGACGGTACTCCTTCAGATACGTCCGGCGCATCCTCCCGTACTTGCCCAGGTCTCGGTTCGGCTGCTCCCCCAGGGTCAGGTTGGGAAGCAGGACGTCCCCTTCCTGCCGGTAAGTCAGAATGTTCTCCATGGTCGGCGCTCCTTTCTGCGGATTTTTCCCGCTCATACTTTTTGATGGTCACTTCGATCTGCCGCAGTACCGCCTCGCTGCCCTGGCTCACCGCCGTACCCAGCTCGGTGAGGGTGTCCGGGGTGTTGAAGTCGAATACGTTCAGAAAGTCCTCATGGGTAAAATAGTTCTCCGCTTCCAGCCCACACCGGGACATGAGGACGTAAGCCATGCTGACGGCGGCGGCACTTCGGAACTGCGCTCCGATGCTGAACTCAGCATACTCCCCCAGGAAACTGCCGTCAACGATGTCGAGGATGTCCTTTTGATGCTCGTCCCAATATTCCGCCGCAAGCTGGGACGCGATCTGTTCCAACTGCTCCGGCAAACTGCCGTCTCCGGCCGGCGCGTCAAATCGCTGCTCCAGCGCCGCCGACACCGCCCCGGCGTGTTCCTCCCCATATTCCCACAGCCGGGGACGGGTCTCCGGCTCGCCGCCCGTGTCATCCACATCGAACACATACCGCAAAAACGGCTTGCTGCCGCTGTTGTCGATGATGGCGATACCCACAGCGCCCCGCCGCACATACCGGCCCACCTGGTCCTTCCAGGTGTCATACTCGGCGCAGGCGGTGGCGTTGGGCCGCTGGGCATGGATCAGGAGCTGCTCCGGGAACGGATATTTATAGAGACGGCCTATCGTGGCGAGAAAACCCGTCCATTTCTGATAGCTGCCGGTGATCTGCTGGGCGGTGTAGTCGGCCATTTGCGCATAGGCTTGGAGCTTACTCGCCATTGTCAGGGGCCTCCATCTCAAAATCCGGGAACAGCTCCAGGGCGGCAAAGTCGGCGTCACTCATGCGCTCCAGCTTGGCCAGGGTGCTGTCCGTCAGCTCCCGCAGCTCGTTCTCGTCCGGCTCCAGGTAACCCCTCATTTCCGTGAGAGCGGCGATCACGCCGGTGCGGGTGCCGTTGCCGTTGTAGATGCACAGAAGGTTCGTTTCCTCAAACGTGAAGTTCTCCATGTTTCATATCTCCTTTTCCGCGCTCTTTTTGGGCGCTGTTTTTTTCCGCCCCGGCTGGGGCTGCTTCTTGAGCTGGGACACGACAGACTTTTTCTGCCCCTTTTCCCGGTGGACAGCGCCAGCCAAATCCATGAGCGAAATCTGCTGTCCGTTTTTGACCTGATCTTCCAGCTCGGCCACCGTGGGCTTTGGGGTGAGGAAGTCCGGCAACTGCTCGAAGCCGAAGCTGTCACAGTAATGACACGTTACCACACCATCCCGTTTCAGCGCAACGATGTCGCTGACCGACATGGAGGGGTGCTGAAAATCGGCGGGGTGTTCGTTGTTGAATTGATACCATAGCTGATTGAGCGCGGCATCCGCGCTGTCCGACACAGGGAGCGGCGCGGTGTAGACCAAATCGTAATTATTGCGCTCCACGGTACGCCTGATGGATTTCAGCCAGTCCAGGGATTCAAAGCGGATGTCCCGCAGCGCGTCATCATTCCTGACCTGATAAATGGCGAAGCAATCCGCCCCGTGGTCCAGGAACGCCTGCTCCCGTTCCTCCTGGTGCTGCATCCTGTCCAGCACCGCCCGCCGAAAGTCCGGGCTTTCCTCCCATTCCTCGCGGGGGATGGCGAACCGCATCCCCTTCGGCAGCTCCATGAGATCCTCCTGGTCAAAGACCATGGCGGGGTCCTTCATGGCTTCCACCATGTAGACTGTCATATCCTGCTCCAAAAATGCCGCCGCCTGCTCCCTGGACACGGACAGGAGATCGCCACCATCCATCAGATCATCCAGCGTCAGGGAAGCATCGGGCAGGGGGTACTCGTCCAGCGTGGTGTCCCACAGCGCCGCATCCTCCTGGGAGAAATGCCCCCGCAGCTCGTCCATACGATCCCGGCGCTGGCTCTGGATTTCGTCAACAGCGGCCTGGACAGCTTGGTCGGCGGCGTCCCGCAGTTTGTCCAGCACTTCCATGGGGGCAAGCTCTACGGCAAGTGTGCCGATTTCCTCCGTTTTGCGAATATGCTCCACAGCATCCGCCATGGAGCGGGCCTCCAACTGTCCGCCGTCGAGCTGCGCCATATCGTGCTTTGTATAGAGGGTGTAATCCCAGCCGCCATCACTGGCCTGGATGTGGAGGTATACGGAATCGTCCAGCAGGTAAAGAGCTTCCTGTTGGTCCGTTGTGGGGATTTCCGGCGCTTCCGGCTGACTGGATCGGAATGGCTCTCCGGCAAACAGGAACGGCTTGACCTCTTGAAACTGTGCCAGCACACCCATCCGCAGGGAATCGTATTCGGCGTAGTCCTCCTGACTTAAATACCCCTGTGCCACCATATCAGCTTGACCGATAACGTAGCCCTCCCCGGAGACAAAATTGAACATCTTGTCGTTGTCCGAGAGGTAGATCAGGGAGTTATCCCCATTGACATAGTGACCGCGATTGTCGTAATGATCCCGTCTGCCTAAGTAAATTTTGTCCCCGGTATCCACCAGCGCATCCAGTTCTGCGCCGTCCTTGGTGGTATAGCGGCTAACCCGCGCCGAACGGATTTGAAAGAAGTCGGTTTGCCGGAGTGCGCCTTTTTCCAGGTCATTCAAAAGTCTTTGGCATTTGTCAGCACTGGAAATGAAAAGCACATCGCCGGGTTTCAGCGTTCCTTGTTCGGTTTTTTCATACGCCTGGATGAAATGGGTGTCAATCACGCCAACAGATGAAGGATTGGCCTCCATTCGATAGACGAACTCTTTTTCCAGAGCGGCCCGCTTTTCATTTTCAATCAGTGCATCCAGCCGTTCCAGCAGCGCCCCGGCCTCCGCCGCGCCGGTGTCCTCCCGGATGAACTTTTCCAGCACCGCCCGCGCCAGGGATGGATTCACCCGCAGGGTGCGGACCTGCTCGACCTTGATCTGCTCCCGGTTATCCGGGGGGAAATTTCGGTTGATACGCCCCGCAGCATACAGCCGGTCCATCAGATCCATCATATCGTCCATAAACCGCTCCGGGGTGTCCGGCAACTCCGGCGCAGGCAGCGTTTCCTGCACCGGGGCTTCAACCGCCGCCTGCTTCGGCTGCTGGGCGGTGAGGTCAATGCCCCGTTCCTTGCAAATCTCCGCAAAATGGCGGTCAATGCTGGTGATAAGGGCGCTGGCCGTCTTGGAGATGGTCTCCAGGCTGGCTTTCAGCTCCGGCAGAGATCGGTCCTTGGACCATGTGGCGATATAGCCCAGGCTGTTGGCCCCAGTCTCAATGCCATAATACTGGCACACCGTATAGGAAACGCTCTCCGCTTCCACTTCCATGGTGTTTTTATCCTTGGGTTTGGGCGGTTCCTTGGTTTCGTCCCCAGCGGCGGCGGTAAGCCGGATATGCTCCTTGTCATGGAGTACGGCATGGGCAGTCTCATGGACGGTGGCGCACACCGTCTGCACCTGGCTCATGCCCTCCCGGACGCTGATGGTCTGCTTGGTGAAATTGCAAAGGCCGTCCAAACCGGGTCTCAACGGTTCCATGTAGATGGGCATGGGGGACGTGCGTCGCAGGGCTTCCATGAACGCTTCATAGTGCTGGACATTGCCGGTCAGGTCCGTCACAAGGCTGGGGAGCGGTCTGCCCTCGGTCTGGCTGACATCGAATACCTTGACCGGCTTGAACATCGGTATCTCGATCTCCCGTTCCTCCATGACCACCTTCCCCTCGCCGTCCAGCACCGGCGCTTTGGTGTCCGGGTCCAGCTTCATTTCCTCGATTTTCTTCTTGAACGGCGTGGGGGCAATGACGGTCAGGCCCTTTTCGCCCTTTTTCACATGACGCCCGAATTGATTCTTCCACTTGTTGAAACCCGCCACCTGGGTGGCATTGGGCATCTGCATATGGATGAGGATGGTGTTGTTGACGGAATAGGAGTGAAACCGGGACATGGTGCGCAGGTAGTCCATATACTGCTCACTCTGGAAGATCTGCTGGATGCTGTCCTCAATGCCAGCCACGATCTGCTTGATCTGTTCCCGGTTGCTGGGCTTTTTGTCTGCCACGGTGATTTCCTCCTTTCAAAATTGATGGCCCGGAACAGGGGGCGCTGTCCTCCCATTCCGGGCAAATTTCCGCAAATAGAAGCCGTTTTTCGGCTTCCGAGGGTAAATCTATGTCCCCCCTCAGTTCTGCACTCTGAAAGCGTTGTGCCGCAACGGGTTCAAGACCTCTATTTGCGGAATCCGAGGGCACGTTTTCGCTTCCTCTCCACGTCTTGCCTCCGGCGCTCTTGGCGGGCACACCTGGGACAGTATTTCACGGCATTGCAGGACGCGGCAATGGGAGCGCCACAGACGCGGCACCGCTTAAAGGACCTCGCCCCCATGACCGCGCCGCACAGCTCCAGGTCGGCAGGCAGGACGGCGGCTTTGAAATACCGGCACACCAGGGCGTTGGTGATGGACTGCGGGCATACACAGGGATCTCCGTTGTCCAGCAGGAGACAGCAGCCGCCGTCATGGTTGGCGCACAGGCGGCGGATGAGCTGCTTGGCCCTGCGGGACTGTTCCTCGTTCATCCGGGGCAGGTCAGCCATGGCCGAACACCAGCTTATAGTTCGCCCTGGCCCCATCGTCCTCCAGCACCACCGTGGCGTCGTAGGTTTTCCCGGTTTTCTCCGAGTAGCAGCCGGTGAGCTTCACCCGGCCTTTGTTCAGCAGGGCGGCGGCAACGGTCTTGGTAAGCGTCTTTTTCTTGGCGCTGAAAAATTTGCTGTCTTTCCACAGGGCAAAGCGGCACTCCCGGTTTTCGCAGAAAAAGCCCTTTTTACTCTCGGTCACAGCGTTGCCGCACCGGGGGCAGGGACCGACAGTCTCCCGCTCCGAAGGGAACAGCACCGCCGCACCGGGCACAGGCTGATAGGTTTTCACCAGCTCCTTCACCATGGCGGCGATACCTTCCATAAAGTCCTCCGGGGACAGCTCCCCGCGCTCCACTTGGCCCAGGCGCTGCTCCCAATCGGCGGTCAGCAGGGGTGATTGCAGGGCTTCCGGCAGAACAGCCACCAGGGAGCTGCCCGCCTGGGTGGGCACAAGGCTGGTGATCTTCCGGGCTTTTTTCCGTTCCACCAGCCCGGTGGCCACCAGCTTTTCCAGGATGGCGGCGCGGGTGGCGGGGGTGCCGATGCCCTTCCGTTCGGTGTCCTCCGGCATATCCTCCGCCCCGGCGCTCTCCATGCTGGCGAGAATGGTGTCCTCCGTGTAATGCTTGGGCGGGGTCGTTTTACCCTCCTTCACCTGGACCGCATCCACCGCCAGCGTCTGGCCCTGGGTCAGATCATCCGGCAGGGCGGCGTCCCTGGTCGGCTCGGCGTAGGCTTTCCAGCCCACATCAAGCACCATTTTCCCCTTGGTGGTAAAGCTGTGTCCGCCGCACTCCACCGTTACAGCGGTTTCGGCGTACCGATGGGACGGGCAGACTGCCCGAAGCAGCCCCAGCGCCACCAGCCGCAGGATTTCTCGTTCCCCCAGGGGCAGGGCGGCAATATCCGTATCGGCGGCGCTCCGGGTGGGAACAACAGCGTGATGGTCGGTGACTTTCCCGCTGTTGCACACCTGGGTAGCCAGCACATCCCCCGGCGCGTCCAGCCCGCAGATCACAGCGGCGGCGGACACCAGCACGGGGACGGTGCCCTCCATATCGTCCGTCAGATACCGGCTGTCCGTTCGGGGGTAGGTACACAGCTTCTTTTCATAAAGGGCTTGCAGATAATCCAGTG